>SAMEA3663208__coassemble_180_pt1 | contig 29390 bp, 24 predicted proteins | sample SAMEA3663208__metabat2_low_PE_010 | metagenome-assembled genome bin SAMEA3663208 (sample SAMEA3663208) | pig gut metagenome | biome: pig gut; feature: pig-associated habitat; material: faeces | place: China | collected 2013
CTTACACTCTAAGCATTAATGGGTTTGCTTGTGAGGGCTGCTGAATAGTTACGGTGAAGAGGTATATTGGTTAATAATAAATAATTAATTGCCCAAATCCTTGTTTGGTAACTTGAAAATGTGTATCTTTGCCGCGTAATTGGATACTAAAACAAATTATTATGATAAAAATCGAAGCAAACAAGTTGATACGCTGTTTATTGACAACAGGTGTCATTGCCGTATGCATGACGGCACAAGCGGAAATTGAGGGTAGCCTCGACCCTAAGTCGGTGGTTGCTGAGTGGAGCAACGCATCCACTTATCCCAAAGTGATTGACATCAACTTCAGCGATGAGATGTGGCCCGGACAGACATGGACTGGACAGACGGGCAAGGATTGTCCTGAATATGCCGACGGGGCATACGTTAATGCCGTATTGCGGGTGCCTGCCAATGGCAACACCAAGGTGACATATCCCGTGCTGTTCCACAACTGCACCTTCGCCAACAAGAAGAGTTATAATGGCTATGCCGGAGCCACTGCCGCATTCTGCCGCCAATATTATTTGGGCGAAAGCGCTGCGGGCAACAGTGCAACGACAAGAAACAACTGGACAGTGGCTGGACATACCAACTATCTGGAGGACAACATACAGTATGACGCCAAGAACAATCCCATTTACGGAGAAGCCGGCTTTGTGCAGTTCTGCCGCAGCCAGGCTATTACGGACGAGGCAACACAGGCTAAGGTGAGCGTTCACGGTTGGATGGAGATTGACCATATCCCCTACGTCGAGAGAGTGCAATGGTCGTGGTCTTCCACATCGTGGGGAAGAGGTATAAAGTGTGACATAAAAATAGGTGACGGCGATTGGAAACCCTTGGTATGGATGGGTTCCAACAAGCATAAGGCCGGTTATACCGTGTTCAGCGACCAGGGATATTTCATGGAGAACGTTATTGACGCTCACGACGTGTCGCTGAGATGGCGTGTGTGGGACGGGGATGACAATACTACACTGGTGCAGACCACTCCCGAAGGCACTTCCCCCTTCGGTGTAGCCATCAACCCCATGGCAATGCAACAGACATCACGCGTACACAAGATACAGATCTTCGGTAATGAAATCACCGACGAACAGGCACAATATGCCACTGAGCATCCAGTGGGAGACATTGGCGAACCAAGCGACCTCGGTAATGGTGATGACAATCCGGGTGGAGACAATGCCGAAACTGACGCGCCTTACGGACTGCAGGCATTCCCTACGGCCCAGGGCTTCGGAAAGTATGCCACTGGAGGACGTGGCGGCAAGGTTGTGACTGTGACCTCGCTCGAAGATGACGCCAAGCAGAATGGCACACTGCGCTGGGCCTTCGCACAATATCCCGACGAACCGCTCACCGTTGTCTTTGCCGTCAGTGGAGAGATTCAGCTGAAGGAACCGTTGGCAGTGAAGCGTGCCGACTGGACATTGGCGGGACAAACAGCTCCGGGAGAGGGCATTGTGATTGCGCGCAACAAGGTGAACTTCGGCGGTTCGCAGAACTTCATCGTGCGCAATGTCCGTTTCCGCAGCGGTGCGAAGAATACATCCGGCGAAGTGCTCGAAGACCAGGCTTGCGGTGTGGAGAACTGCAGCAACTTCATCTTCGACCATTGCGTATTCGGATGGTCGGTGGAAGAGAACATGAACACCCAGGACAGCCATTTCCTCACGGTGCAATACAGTATGGTGCATGAGGGTCTCTACAATGCCGGACATTCCAAGGGTGCCCGCGGCTACGGCTCGCAGTGGGGCGGTTCGCCTGCCACATATCATCACAACCTTCTGGCACACAACAAGTCGCGCAGTCCCCGATTCAACGGTGCGCGTGGGGATGACTATGTGGTGTTTATGGAATATGCCAACAACGTGAACTATAACTTCGGGGCAAGTGGAGTATATGGAGGCGAGAACACTGCCGACATCAACAAATACAACGGTGAGAACTCAGTGCATGAGTGCAACTTTATCAACAACTACTACAAGCCGGGAAAGATTGCCCCGGCATCCGACTGCAAGTTCCTCGTGTCGAGCTATGCCCGTAGCGGTGCCACGTCGTGGGCTCCCGCCAAGTGGTATGTCAACGGCAATGTGATGGAGGGTAATGAAGCTGCAACTGCCGACAACTGGAAGGCTGTGGGCGTGGAGACCTACACATTGGGCGACATCCGTGCTGATGAGCGCATCATAACCGCCACTCCTTATAATAAATATTCGATTGACGGGGGCAGGAGCCGCTATCTTCCCGAACGCTATATGTTGGAAGATATTGCCACTGCCGAGGAGGCATACAACGATGTGGTCAATCATGCAGGAACAATAAACCGCGACAAGATTGAGCAACGTATTGCCAAAGAGGTGCTCAGCGGCACATGCCTGTATGGAGGAGCGACAACAGGAGCCGGCAAGGGAATCATCGACACCGAGAATGACGCCGAGGGATTCTATGCCTATTCTACCGACTATTCAGCTCCCGTTGACACGGATGGTGACGGTATGCCCGACGAGTGGGAGAGCAAGAACGGGTTGAATCCTGGGGAGGCAGACCAAAACCGTGTGAATATCGACGGCTACACCGCTCTTGAAGTATATCTCTGCGAACTGATGGGCGAGCAGTTGGACAAAGACTTCACCACCGGCATTAACACTATCCAGATGATACAGCCCGAGATTCGCTACGACTCATCCAACGGCACACTTGAAGTGGATAAGGATGCCGTAGGCTGCAACCTCACTATATTCACCACCGACGGACGCCTACTGAAGCGTATGCCGATAACATCCACACGACTTCATCTTGGCACACTGCCCAAGGCCCCGTTGCTCATTCAGATAGAGGGCCGCAACGTATGTCCGCGTGCATTAAAGATAATGTATTGCAATTAACCCATAAAATGTTAAAGTAGTGTTAAATTCAGAAAAAGTCTTGACTCGTACCTTAGGTCATACATTAACTTTGCAGCCGAATTCAAACTACAACGTTTAATCTCGCGAGAATAATGAGTGAAAAAACAAAGTTAAAAATCGGAGAGTTCTCCAAGTTGATGCAAGTGACGGTCAAGACTCTGAGACACTACGAGCAGATGGGACTGCTGATTCCATACGAGGTGGACAAGTGGACGGGCTACAGATACTATGCCTTGGAACAGATGCAAAGGCTCAATGGCATACGCGATCTGAAGAACATGGGATTCTCACTGGAGGAGATAAAAGACCTCTATGACGACGAATACCACGAACCAAGCATCGGACAGATCAACGCCAAACTGACGGAGTGCAACAGACAAATCCGCACACTGCTGAAGCGAAGGCAACAGCTCATCAACACGGTGAACTCAAAAAAGAACATCAAGACAATGGAAAAATTTTCAATTCAGGCTTTGCCTGCTATCATCGTGGCTTCACACCGCAGAGTTATCAAACAGTACAGCGACCTCGGAGAATTGTGCGTGAATGTTATAGGTCCTGAGATGCAGCGACTGGGCTGCAAGTGCTCGGCTGCGGGCTACTGCTTCACTATTGAGCACAACAAGGAATACACTCCAACTGACATCGACATCGAATACTGCGAGCAGGTGGAGGAAATGGGCAAGGACTCTGCCATCATCAAGTTCAAGCAGTTGGAAGAGGTGCCCAAGGCATTGTGTATGAAGCACTACGGCCCGTACGACCGCTTCTACGAGTCATATACAGAGGCATTCAAGTATCTTGAGGAAAAGGGATTCGAGATTGCCGGACACCCGAGGACAGTGTATGTGGATGGTATATGGAATCAGGACGACCCTGAGAAATGGCTGTCGATAATTCAGATTCCAGTGAAGTAATATCCTTATATAAAACACAGAGACACAGAGATACAGAGAAATTTTAGAATTGAGAAATTAGAAATTAGGAATTTCATACTCTGTACCTCTGTAACTCTGTGTTTATTAATAAAATCATAATATTGCTTAACGGATTGCACGTTTTTCAGAATAAATACGTAACTTTGCCGTCTGAAATCAAAGATTATACGTAAAGTTATGAAAGTATTATTGGTAAACGGCAGCCAACATAAGACCGGCTGCACACATACCGCCCTGATGGAGGTGGCAAAGGAACTGGAAAAGGCTGGAATAGAAACCGAGGAGTTCTGGTGTGGCAACAAGGCCATAATGGGCTGCATAGGATGCGGCAAGTGCGCCAAGAGCTTCAAATGCTGGAACGGCGAGGACACCGTGAACGATTTTCACGACATGGTCAAGGATTGTGACGGATTCGTATTCGGCACTCCCGTACACTTTGCCGGTACATCGGGCTTCATCAAGCCATTCATGGACAGGGCTTTCTGCTCGAAGGCATCACTGTTCTACAACAAGCCCGCCGCCGCCATCGTAAGTTGCCGACGCGGGGGTGCACAGGGTGCTTTTGAGGATATGAACAGATACTTCAACTTCGCCTGTATGCCCGTGGTTTCGTCTAACTACTGGAACGAGGTTCACGGTAATACTCCCGAGGAGATTGTCCAGGACCTTGAGGGTATGCAGACCATGCGCCAATTAGGACGCAACATGGCATGGATGCTGAAATGTATCGAGGCTGGAAAGGCTGCTGGCATTGCATATCCTGAGCAAGAGGCTAAGGTAAAGACGAACTTTATTAGGTAATTAAGAATGAAGAGTGAAGAATGAAGAGTGAAGAATGAAGAATGAAGAGTGAAGAATGAAGAAACAACGTTCGGCGACCGAAGGGAAAGCCAATGGCTGCGCGTTTTATAGGCTGAGACTTATATTTTTGTTGACTGTTATGGGGGTGACGACATCTTTGTTGGCACAGACAGTGGAACATCCGGAAGACCGACAGGTGGATATGGATGACCCTACGTTTGTGCCTACCGTAAAGGTGGGAAAGGTGCTCGACAAGGGGGACAGCATACAGTATATGGAGATGAACAACGTGTATGTATATCCTAATCTCACGTTCAAAAACGCCAAACAGGCGGCAGCATATAACCGACTGGTGAAGAACGTGAAAACAGTATTGCCCATAGCCAAGGAGGTCAACCAGATAATCGTGGAGACTTACGAGTATCTCGAAACTCTCCCCGACAAGAAGTCAAAGGACGAGCACATGAAACGCGTGGAAAAAAGCATATTCAAGGAATACAAGCCAAGGATGAAGAAGCTTACCTATTCTCAGGGCAAGCTTCTCATCAAGCTTGTTTATCGTGAATGTGACTCGCGCTCATACGACATCATACAGGCTTTCCTCGGTCCTATCAGGGCAGGATTCTATCAGGCATTCGCATCGCTCTTCGGGGCAAGCCTGAAAAAGGCATACGACGCAGAAGGCACCGACCGACTCACCGAGAGGGTTGTATTGATGGTGGAGGCGGGACAGATTTGAGGCTTTAAAGCTTGGGGCTTTAAAGAATTAAAAAATTAAAAAATTAAAGTTTCGGAAGTTGAATTTAAACACAAAGACACGAAGAAGACAATGTTTTTTAGATACAAAGACAACAAGCGACTTAAAAGTCGCCACAAAGCCTTGCGGATGAAAATACTTTGTGTCTTTGTGTTTAAATATAAAAAAACTCTGTGACTTCGTGACTCTGTGTTATAATATTATTTCTCGCTGAACAACACTTGGATGACGGTTTGACCTACTGCTTTTAGGGTATTGCGGTCGATGTTCTCCATTGTGTCGTTCACTGTGTGCCATGTGGGACCGAAGGAACTTTGCTCGCAATTGGCATAGAATGGGATGATGTCTATTGTGGGGATATTTGCCTTCTCGTTCACGGGGACATGGTCATCGGTAATCATTCCTCCATCGGCATCGGGGAAGAAACTGCTGTAACCGGCAACCTTGGCTGCCGCCCATACCTTTTCAACTATCGTGGAGGCATACTGCTGGGACACGGCCTCGCGATGGAACACTGCTCCCGCACCGCCTACCATATCAAGGAGAATGCCAAAACGGGCCTTATAACCCACGCTATGTGCCTTCTCCGACCAATATTTCGCTCCCAATGCCCATGTGTCGCCATCCGTCTCGGCATCACTCCATTGGGGTATTCCCCAATCCTCGGCATCGAAACATACGAAATCAACTCCCACATTAATGCTGTCGGCTCTCTGCAACAGACGGGCTATCTCGAGCATCACAGCCACTCCACTGGCTCCATCGTTGGCACCCATCACCGGTTTGCGCCAGTTGGCACTGTCTGGGTCATTATCCGCCCAGGGACGGCTGTCCCAATGAGCACAGAGAAGTATGCGCTCCTTGCTTCCAGGACGGAAACTGGCAATAATATTGCGGCAGTTGAGCTTTGTGCCGTCATATCCTGTAACCACGGTTTCCTGACGGCTTACAGCCATTCCGAAATGCCTGAACTTTGCCTCTATCCAGTCGCCACACAGGTCATGCTCCTCGCTATTCATCAGTCGAGGTCCAAAGTCACACTGGGCTGCACAATAAGCGTAAGCACTGTCGGCAGAAAACTCCGGACCAACAGCAACAGCCTCAGCCACAGTCTTCTTGGAATTTCCACACGAAGCCACAAAAAATGCGGCTATATATATAAATAATAATGTATGAAGTGATTTCATAGTAATCTATTATTGTTTCTTTCTCTGTATATCTGCCATCACCCTTAGGAAGTTTCCACCGAGGATGGCCTGTATTTCTTGCTCATTGTATCGATTGGACATAAGCATACGGGTGAAGTTGACGAAATCGGCTGATGACGCCATTCCCCTCACTCCTCCATCGCCGTCGAAGTCGGTGCCTATACCAACATGGTCGATACCCATGATATCCACGGCATGGTCGAGATGCGCAAGCACATCCCTCACCGTTGCCTCTCCGTCAGAACGGAGGAAACCATGATATATGGTTATCTGGCATACTCCCCCCTTGGCTGCCAAAGCCTTCATCTGCTCGTCGGTAAGATTGCGGGGATGGTCGCAGAGGGCACGGCAACTGCTGTGGCTGCATACTATAGGGGTTGCACTGATATCCATTGCATCCCAAAAACTCTTCTCGGCAGCATGACTAAGGTCAACCATTATCCCGAGACGGTTCATCTCGCGGATAACCCTCTCGCCAAATTCACTCACTCCATTATGAGTGGATTCCCCGCGGCAACTGTCGCAGATATCGTTATCACCGTTATGGCAGAGTGTGATATACACAACTCCCCTGTCGGCAAAGTACTTGACGTTGTCTATATTGCCTTCGAGAGCCAGACCGTTCTCTATGCCAAGCATTATGGACTTCAGTCCTCTACGCTTGTTGGCCCACAGTTGGTCGGGAGTGCGTGCAAGGGCAAGATACTTACTGTTTTCGGATACTATGTCCTCTATCTTGTTGAATATCAGGTCAGCATATTCCTTGGGACCGTTTACGTCGAAGCGCACATTCTGACGGAATGTCTCATTCTTCTTGGGTTGCGGCAGATATGCCACCATGATTGTAGAGTCCTGTCTGCCGTCGGTCATCTTGTGCAAATCAACAAGGAGCTTAGGGTCACGGCGGTCGAAGCGCACTCCGTCGGCAAAGAACATCGGCGTGTCGCAATGGGTGTCGAGAGTAAGTATGCGGTGATGCATCGTGCAGGCTTGACGATAATGCGAAGCCTCAGCCACAAGCCACTTGAACAGGGGCAGGCCTTCCTCAATACATTCAGGATGCCACTGCACACCGATGATAGACTTCATCTCGCTGCTTTCCATAGCCTCGATGATGCCGTCGGCAGAACGTGCCGTTGTGCGGAACTTGTCGCCTGTATCGCCTACAGCCTGATGATGGAAGGAATTGACGTATATTCTTTCCTTACCATATATATTATAAAGGTGGGAATCAGTGGAAACAGTGACGGAATGAGTGGGCACACCGCGATGTGCATCCTGACTGTGTTTGATGAGTCCGTCGGTATCACCAATGTCCTGTCTCACCCGTCCTCCCAAAGCCATGGCAAGAGTCTGTATGCCACGGCAAATACCCAACATAGGTATCTGTCGGTTATACGCAAGTCGGGTGATGAGCAGTTCGGGAATATCCCTCACGCCATTGATGGAATGTAGTCGGGGCGATGGTTCCTCGCCACACAGCAGGGGGTTATAGTCGCCGCCTCCACTGAGCACAAGAGCGTCGATGCGTTCGAGAGTGTTAATAATGACATCAGTATTGTCAACGGGAGGTATTATTAAGGGCACACCACCCGCTGCCACTATCATCTTGTAGTAGCCCTCCGCCAGCATGCCCTTGCCATCGTCATAATTGGCGGTTATACCAATAACAGGCTGGCTCTTAGCCTCCGGAAATCCTCCGTAAACTTCATCAAGCCTACCCTTCCAATCCAGCAACATTCCTAATTCCTAATTCCTAATTAAAAACTCAGTCCACATGCACAGGTATCTCTCTCTTGATGCTCTGTTCGAGAGATATCAGAGTCTCAGTGGCTACAACACCGGGAATACCCTGCAACTGGTCGTTGAGCAACGACATGAGCTGCTCATTGTCACGGGCATAGAGTTTGACGAGCATAGTGTATGGACCGGTGGTGAAATGACACTCCACAATCTCGGGGATGTGAACAAGCCGCTCCACCACCTCTTTATACATATTTCCCTTCTCGAGTGTTATTCCAACGTATGTACAAGTGGAATACCCGAGACTCTTGGGGTTGACATCAAATCCGCTGCCCATGATGACATTGGCTTCGATAAGGTGCTGCACCCTCTGATGAATGGCCGCACGCGAAACGTTACACTCAGCTGCCACATCCTTAAAAGGAATACGGGCATTCTTTGACAAGATACTCAGTATCTTTTTGTCAAGATTGTCTATTTTTTCCATTGCCTTTTTACTGTTAATTATACACATGTTTGCAAATTGTCAGCAAAAGTAGGCATTTTTATTTATATGGACAAGTATTTTGAGCAAAAAATTGCAAAAACACCTGTTTTTCTATCATTTTGGTGGACAAAGACGTGAAAATAGCTCATTCATACCCTCAGAAGCACCCTTTTGTATCTGTTCCACGTCCGAAACGGGAGCATGCACCGGTTTGGGGTCAATTAGGTAGATAGGCACACCGGCACGCACATATCTCACCAATCCCGCGGCAGGATAGACATTAAGCGAAGTACCTATTATTATAAATATGTCGGCTTCCATGGCTTCGCGTGCCGCCGGCTCAATCATAGGCACTGCCTCGCCGAAGAATACGATGAACGGACGGAGCAGCGAACCGTCGCCTGCCTTTGTTCCCAGTTCCACGGTAGGATTCTCCGCGGTGAGCTGCACGTGGTAGCGCTCATCATCGGGGTCGATGCTCGAGCACATCTTCATAAGTTCACCATGGAGGTGAATAACCTTTTGTGAACCGGCACGCTCATGTAGGTTATCCACATTCTGCGTCACCACCGTCACATCGTAGTACTTCTGCAGTGCAGCCACAAGCTCATGTCCCTTGTTGGGCTTCACGTCGGCATACTTGGTGCGCAACATATTATAGAAATTGTTAACCAAGGTGGGATCAGCCTCCCAACCCTCATGACTTGCCACCTGCTGTACGGGATATTTCTCCCACAGTCCGTCGGCATCGCGGAATGTAGATATTCCACTCTCTGCAGACATACCTGCACCTGTTAAAACAACGATTTTTTTCATACTTTTCTCCTTATTTCTTCTTAAAGATGCACAAAAATAGTGATTTTTCCCGAAATATGTGCACTAAATCAAAGAAAAAGTGTAACTTTGCACGATTTATTAATGATAATTGCCCCAAAAGGGGGTAAAAATTTTAATTTTTAACATAAAAGAAAGCATGGATAAACTTAGCTACGCCCTTGGTTTGGGCATTGGCCGACAGCTGGCACAGATGGGTGCCAATGAGATGAACATCGACGATTTTGCAATGGCTATTCGTGACGTCATCGAAGGCAACGACCTGAAAGTTAGTAACCGCGAGGCGCAAACTATCGTTAACGACTATTTCCAGAAGCAGGAAGAGAAAATGAGGGCTGAACTCGCAGAAAAGGGCAAGGCAGCAAAGGAAGCAGGTGAGAAATATCTCGCCGAGAACGCAAAGAAGGAAGGTGTGATTACAACACCAAGCGGACTGCAGTACCAAGTGCTCAAGGAGGGCAACGGACGCAAGCCGAAGGCCACCGACAGTGTGGTATGCCACTATGAGGGTATGCTTATCGACGGAACTATGTTCGACAGCAGTATCCAGCGCGGTGAGCCTGCTACATTCGGACTGCAGCAGGTTATCGCAGGATGGACAGAAGGTCTGCAGCTGATGCAGGAGGGTGCAAAATACCGTTTCTTTATTCCTTATCTCTTGGGATATGGCGAAAGCGGTGCAGGACAGAGCATTCCGCCGTTCTCTGCTCTTATCTTCGACGTAGAGCTTATCGAAATCAAGTGAACTTGACTTCAAAATTAAAGAATTAAAGAATTAAAGAATTAAAATATTTTATTAGGCAATGAAAAAGTTTTCAGTTATGGCCGCTATGGCCATTGTAGCCGCGGGAATGGTTTCCTGTGGCAAGTCAACCCCAAGGGCTGACCTTAAGAGTGATGTTGACACATTGAGCTATGCCATCGGTATGGCACAGACTCAGGGTCTGAAGGAGTATCTCGTGGAGCGTATGGACGTCGATACAACCTACATGAAGGAATTCATCAAGGGTCTGAACGAGGGTGCCAACGCAGGCGACGACAAGAAGAAGGCTGCTTACTATGCAGGTATTCAGATTGGTCAGCAGATCAGCAACATCATGATGAAGAACATCAACCGCGAAATCTTCGGTAATGACTCTACCAAGACTATCTCGCTGAAGAACTTCATGGCTGGATTCGTTTCGGGTGTTACAGGCAAGAATGGTCTGATGACTCCTGAGCAGGCTGGTACTACCACACAGACCAAGATGCAGGAAATCAAGGCTAAGGAGATGATGAAGCAGTATGGTCCTAACAAGGAGAAGGGTGAGAAGTTCCTCGCCGAGAACGCCAAGAAAGAGGGTGTGAAGACTCTGCCCAGCGGTGTTCAGTACAAGGTTATCAAGGAAGGTTCTGGCTCTATCCCCGCCGACACCTCTAAGGTTAAGGTTAACTACGAGGGCCGCACTATCGACGGTAAGGTATTCGACAGCTCCTACAAGCGCAACCAGCCTCTGACCCTCCGCTGCAACCAGACCATCAAGGGATGGACCGACGCTATGGTTCACATGCCTGTAGGCTCTGTATGGGAAGTGTATATTCCCCAGGATCTCGCCTACGGTGAGCGCGAGCAGGGCGACATCAAGCCTTTCTCTGTTCTTATCTTCAAGATTGAACTCTTAGGTATTGAGAAATAGTTTATTATGAAGAAGACTATGATAATAGCACTCGCCGTAATGGCGGGTGCTCTTTTGAATACGGCAGACGCCAAGAAGAAAAAGGACAAGAAGAAGGCTGCCGAAGTGGAGGTGGTGAAGCCTCTTGAACTGAATTCATCATCTGACACACTGAGCTATGCCGCCGGCATGATGCTTACTGACGGACTTATCCCTTATCTCAAGCAGACTGGCGTTGACACTGCATATATGGCAAAGTTCATCGAGGGTTTTGAGACTATTGTTAAATCCGGCGATAATCCCGAGATGAAGGCTTATGTGGCTGGTATGGAGATTGCCAACAGGGTGAAGGACCAGATGTTGTCAAGAATGAAGGGTGACCTTAAGGATTCTCCCGACTCTATTGTTGACGAACTGGCTTTCCGCGGCTTTATCGATGGACTTAAGAGCGACACCTCTGTATATGACTCCAAGAGGGCAAGCGAGATGTTCAAGCAGAAGTTCGAGGCTGCAAAGAAAGCCAAGGAGGAGAAACTCTATGGACCTAACCGAGATGCCGGAAAGGCTTTCTTGGCTGAGAACGCAAAGAAGGACAGTGTTGTGACTCTTCCAAGCGGACTGCAATACAAGGTGCTTGTAGAGGGTAACGGCGAAGTGCCAAAGGCCACTGACAAGGTGCTTGTGAACTACGAGGGACGACTGATTGACGGCACTGTGTTCGACGCGTCAAAGAAGCATGGTGACAAGCCTGCCGAATTCAAGCCTTCACAGGTTATCAAGGGTTGGACCGAGGCTCTCACAATGATGCCCGTAGGCAGCAAGTGGCAGCTTTACATCCCATACGAACTGGCTTACGGCGAGCGTAACACTGGCAGTATAAAGCCTTTCAGTACACTTATCTTCGACGTTGAACTCGTTGGTATTGACAACGGCGAGAAGAAAGCTGAGGAGAAGAAGGAAGAGGCTCCCAAACCAGCCAAGAAACCTGCTACTCCAAGAAAGAGAAATACACCAAAAAAGAAATAAGGAATGAAAAGCGGTAGAGTGTTGTCGGTTTTTGTGATGATGTGCATTGCCGGAGGTATATGCGCAGAGGAAAAGGAGGGTACGTTCGTGCCTTTCAAGTATGGTGACTTCAACCAATGGATAACCCGTAACATCAAGGAGTCGGGAATCATCGGAGGCGACACCAAGACTCTGTATGAAATAGGTCCCCAACAGCACATCGACGGCAATGTGGCATATACCAACAAGGGTGGCTCGCCATGGGCAACATCCAATGTATATGCCAAGGTGTCGGGAATAACAAAGACCAACAACACTGTCTATCGCGAAAAGCGCGACAAGGGCTACTGTGCCAAGATGGTCACTCATATCGAGAAGGTGAAGGTGCTTGGTGTTATCAACATCAAGGTGTTGGCTGCCGGCTCCATCTTCCTTGGAGACATGAAGGAACCCATCACTGGCACAAAGGAAGGTGTGGAGGCAGCCAACTGGGGCATTCCCTTCACCAAGAAGCCCAAGGCGTTGAGATATGACTACCGGGTGCAGCTAAGCGGTCAGCCCGACAGAATAAAACTGACGGGATTCAGCGGAAAGAAAACCGTGAGCGGCAAGGATATGGCCATGACGGTGATGTATCTGCAAAAAAGGCACGAGGATGCCCAGGGAAACATCACGGCAAAGAGAGTGGGCACTGTGGTTGTAACCTACGACAAGACCACAGCAGGATGGGTGAACGGTGCAACATATAAAGTGCTGTATGGTGACATTCGTAAGCATGCCGACTACAAGCCATCTTTGATGGGACTTCGCTCCTGCGACTACGCAAGAAACAGCAAGGGAGTAAGTGTACCAATAAAAGAGGTTGGTTGGGCATCGGCAAACGAAACTCCCACTCATTTGATATTGCAGTTCTGCTCCAGCCACGGCGGTGCATATACCGGTAGTCCAGGCAATACATTATGGATAGACAACGTAGGACTCGTGTATTGATTTCATCGTTTATTTCATCAATTATTGGCGATTTTATCGATAATTATATTTAATTGGTCAATGCCTTGTATTAATAATTTTTAATATATGTAGTGCAATTTGTAGCCTTTGAATTTTTCTGAGAACGATTTAAAAGCACTACCTTTGCACTCGATAATAAAAAAAGAGTTAGTAATACATGTAGTCCAATTAGAAATTAAGCTATTACAAGAACCACGCCCGACATTAGTTGAGCGTGGTTCTCTTGTTTTTTGGGGGTATTACTTTAGTTAATATTATTTTCTCAGACGGTTCATCCTTTCCACCTGACTGCGCACCACATCAAGTGTTGACTTGTCGGAGGAGAAAACGGAATTGAGTCCCTGGGCCTCCTGTGCAGGGTCACCTGTATAGTCATCACCTGGCATCCATTGCTCATGCTTGGGATTGGCATCGCCTCCCCAACCCCAGAAATTGCATCCTGCAAACTTGCCGCCTTTCTCGGCATTATCTACAACTTGTGAGAACACAAACTTGTAATATCCGTCACGACCTACTGTTGTGGTATTCTTGTCAAACTTGAATCCGTCGCGCGGATAACCGAACTCTTCCATAACAAGCGGTTTGCCAAGACGGTCGCATATTTCTATATGACGGTTGATATACTGACGGGTACTGTCGCAAGCGGCAGGCAAGTCCTCCACAAGTCGCTCCGGCTTCGCCCAGCTCCAGTTGTAAGGCCATATATGAATGTTGCAGTAATCCACATTCTTGTCACTGCATATAGTCTCGTATGTCTCATAGTCGCCTTCGCATCCCCATGCTCCCTCGCTACCTATAGATATAAGGTGGTTCTTGTCGAGCTTGCGTATGAGCTTTGAAGCCTCGGCAAGCCATTTGGCAAATGGTTTGAGTTCTTCATTGCCAAAGGCACGTGGTTCATTGCCTATCTGCCATGACATGATGGCAGTGTCATCCACATATTTCTTGCCTGTATATCTGTTGGTACGTCCGATAATGAACTTCACGTAGTCATAAAACAGCTTATGGGCTTTCTTGCACGTAGCGTATTTCTTAACGAAATTCATATATGCCGGATAACCGTCTTCATTAGGACGCGGTGCAACACCTTCGCCTGCGTGCTGGAGATAGAATCCATATCCCCCACTCCATTCCCACGAGTTATTGAGATAGAGCACTGCCACCATATTGCGCTTTCCCATCTCCATCAGGAGATAGTCAAGACCGGCAAGGATTGTATCGTTATACACCCCAGGTGCTTCCTGAAGTGTAGGTTCCACCTTGGTCTTAACGCCTCTCTCGCCGTCAGAGCCTACAAGTATTCGAAGATTGTCGATGCCCATCTTCTTCATATTGTCAAGTTCACGGCACAGACGCTCGCGGTTGCCTCCAGTACCTTCAGAACCGAGGATTGCTCCATACCAGAAGTTGGTGCCGACATAATAATAAGGTTTACCGTCCTTGACGAAATGTCCGTCAACGACCTTCACGAAATCCGACTGTGCATTTATTCCCATACAAAGCATAGTCATAATCAAAAGCAAAAGGTTTCTTCTCATTGTTTTTAATCATTATAGTTATTTTGGGTGCAAAGGTAACAATAATTTTCCAATAATAATAATACTATCTTGATTATTTTACGTGATATTATAGCAAAAGAAAAGTGCAGGCATAGAGACCGCTGTCCTTAGCCTGCACACCAATTAACAAATAAACTATTACTTAACGAATTTTTTCTGCGGCAAAGTTAGACATTTATTTTAAAACAAACAAGTGTTTTCTGCAATAAATGCTTAAAATATGTTGATAACTCCCTTATTTAACAGTATATAACACAAAAACTTGATTATAACATCAAATTCTCAGCAAAACTGTAGATGATAATGCCTGTGGTGACACTTACATTCATGGAATGTTTGGTTCCGAATTGAGGTATCTCTATACAACCGTCACACCGGTCAATCACTTCCTGATGAACTCCCTTGACCTCATTGCCCATCACTACTGCATATCGCCGGTCAGGGACAGGGGTAAACTCATGAAGTTTGGTACTGCCCTCAGCCTGCTCCACGGCATACACCTCATAACCGTCACGACGAAGCTGCTCCACAGCCTCAAGAGCAGTGGGGAAGTATTTCCATTCCACACTGTCCTCGGCTCCAAGGGCTGTCTTGTGGATTTCGGTGGAAGGAGGTGTGGCGCACACTCCGCACAGATACACAGCCTCGATGCGGAAAGCATCACCGGTACGGAAGACACTACCCACATTATACATCGACCTTACATCGTCGAGCACCACCACAAGAGGCAGTTTCTCTGCCTTCTTGAACTCGTCAACCGAGAGACGGTTCATCTCTATTGTCCTTAGCTTTCTCATATCGCGTGCAAAGTTAATGCAAATCCAAGACAATACAAAACAAAAACTGCTTTTTTTGCGTTTTTCACAAATATGTGGATAAGTATGTTGAAAAGTGTGTTAATAACACTGTGAAGAATATACAAGTTATCCACATTATCCCGTCATAACATACGGCCAAAGGGATATCAACATAGTTATTTTAGGTTTTTAAGCAACTTTTCCACGATTTTTTGGTGGAAAAAGATATAAACTTATTAATTTTGCACCGAAATTGGAAATTGTGGATAAATGTCATACTATCCTAATAATCACAAGGAAGATATTGACATGTGATGTGAATAACGCTGATACCACGGGTTGATAACCAAATAACCAAGAAAATGGGCAGAAAGTTTTCAACGTATCAACAGCATATCATAGAGAACATTTCTATTTTTAAAATTAAAGAAAAAGAGAATATAAATATAATATTGTGATGGTAAAACAAGAGTGGAAGGAAAAAGGGTTTATCGACGAGCCTGTTGCCGAAGGCACAGACCTGAAGGCGGAAATACGTCGTATGTGTGAGGAGAAGGATGCCATTATCCTTGCCCACTACTACACACAGGGTGAGATACAAGATATAGCTGACTTCATCGGCGACTCATTGGCATTGGCGCGCAAGGCTGCCAATACGGATGCAAAGATCATCGTGATGTGTGGTGTGCATTTCATGGCGGAGACTTGCAAGATATTGAGTCCAGAGAAACTCGTGCTTGCTCCTGACCTCAATGCAGGTTGCTCGCTTGCCGATTCGTGCAAGGCCGACGACTTGAGGAAATACAAGGAGGAGCATCCTGGATATAAGGTTGTGAGCTATGTCAACACCACTGCTGCCGTGAAGGCATTGACTGACGTGGTTGTGACGAGCGGCAATGCCAAGAAGATTGTGGATACGTTCCCCAAGGACGAGAAGATTATCTTCGGTCCTGACTTTAACCTTGGCTCATATATTAATGAGGTGACAGGCAGGAATATGTTGTTGTGGAATGGCGGTTGCCATGTGCATGAGCGTTTCTCTGTTGCAGAGATTGTCAAGCTGAAGGAAGAGCATCCCGCTGCATTGGTACTGGCGCATCCTGAGTGCAAGGGTCCGGTTTTGGCTGTAGCCGACGTAGTAGGTTCCACTGCTGTTCTCTTGGATTATGCCGTTGCCCATCCCGAGAATGAGTATATAGTAGCTACTGAGGCTGGTATTCTTCACGAGATGCAGCGCAAATGTCCTGATACGGTATTCCATCCCGTACCTCCCGAGATTAGCGAGGGTGGCGTAGGATGCAGTTGCAACGAGTGCGACTATATGAAGATGAATACGCTGAGGAAGATATACAATACCCTGAAATACGAATGGCCAAGCGTGGAAGTGGATGCCGACATAGCCAAGGATGCCGTCAAGCCCATCGAGAGAATGCTTGAACTTTCGAAGTAATCAGAAATTTGAAATTAGAAATGACAAGTTAGATAAACACTTCTAAATTGTCATTTCTAATTATCAATTATATCCGTGAGAACTTGTCTTTCGGTTGTTTGCACAGCGGGCATTTGAAGTCGTCAGGCAATTCGCCATCCACTTCTACCTCATATCCGCATATCTGGCACTTATACTTGTTCTTGCCTGTTGCAGCAGGTTTTTCATCAGTCTTGGGCTTTTCTTCCTCAGCCACGTAAGTAGGAGCATTCTTTGGAGCCTTGCCCTTGACAACACGGTGATAATAATCGTATGTCATAGGAGTTTCGTTGCCCTTGACAGTGTCCACGAGTCGTGCCAGCACAACGATATGAGTCTCGTTATCCACAAAGTTGATGGCATCGAGAATTAGTCGGCCTGCGAACTTGCCGTTTACGCAAGGAGCCTCTCCGAAGATACGGTAGCCATAGTTGGCATACTTGTCGGCATCACGGCTTGACTGGAATCCGAATGTTCCGATGATACTCGGGTCGGTGTCCTCAGCGATGACAGAGAGTGAGAACCTGCGGCTTTCCTTGATAGCCTTCAGCGTGTAGTTGTTCTTGTTCATCGAGATGGCAAGAATCGGGTTCTGGCTTGTAACCTGGAAACAGGTGTTGATGATACATCCCACAGGTCTTAGTCCGTCGTAAGCACCTACTACATACAGTCCGTAGGTAAGCTTGAATAGTACTGTAATATCCATATTCACATTATTACTATATAGGTTATATATTATTATCAATTGGCTGCAAAAGTACTAAAAATTATTTTATACTGCAAGTTTTTAGTTATTTAATTTGTTCTATTGACGGAAAATAATTATCTTTGCATCCGAATTCAGATAATCAAGCATGAAAAAGAAGATACATTTAATAATTATAGTTACTTTTTTCCTTGTGACATCGGCACTTGCCAAGTCGCAATGGGAGACTGCCATATCTGAATACAATGAATATTCACTGCCTTTGGTGAATGTGGAAGTGGATGTTTCAGGACTAAGCAAGGAGAGTTATATTCCAGGACATATCACTATCGTGGATGCAGAAATGAGAACAGAGGGAAGGCTTATTGCTTCATTCGACTGTAAACTGAGATACCGCGGTGCTTCCTCATTGAAATACGAGAAAAAGTCATTTGCCATTAAGTTGCTTGACAGCGATGGAGAAGGTCTTGATGCAAACGTGTTTGGTATAAGGAAGGAGAACGACTGGATTCTTGATGCAATGGCTATCGACAGGATAAGGATGCGCAACAGGGTGTGCTTTGATATATGGAATGATATAAGCAAGACCCCATACGAGACTGACTTCGATAACAGAAACGGCACCTTGGGACAGTTTGTCGAGGTATATCTGAATGGAGATTATCACGGATTATATTGCATGACGGACAAGATTGACCGCAAGCTTCTCGGTTTGAAGAAAGCCAAGGAACAGAGTGACGGCAGCATATATGTAAGAGGTGTGTTGTATAAAGGTGAAGCCTGGACAGATGCCACTCTCATGAAAGGTTATGATATTTCGGAACCTTTCGACGAGGAAGCTTGGAACGGGTGGGAACTGCAATATCCTGATGATTACCCCTGTTATGATGCGTGGAAACCTATGATGAACCTTATTGACTTTACCAATACACGTAATAGTTTCTTCACTTATCATTACACAGAACATTTCTATTACGATAACCTTGTTGATTATGCAGTCTTCCTCATGGCACTCAATATCATCGACAATAATGTGAAGAACACTCATTTCAGTTGTCCTGACATCAATGACAACCAAAGGTTTTTCATTACCCCTTGGGATCTCGACTGTTCAATAGGTGGCACATTCGATGGTGCACATAATGACAGTTATACATCCTTATCAGCGCTTACAAGCAATTATCTGTATTATCAGATGTATATATATAACGTAGGTGATTTTCGTTCTGAGATGAAAAAAAAGTGGCAAACTCTGTTGGAGTCAATTTTGTCGCCACAAACGTTCTCGGAACGACTGGATACGTATGCAGTACGATTTGTTGAGTCGGGTGCATGGAAGCGCGAATGTGACAAGTGGAACAATAATCCAGTGCCGCTCGACTTAGACGAGGAACTCGCCTATGTGAAAAGATGGTATGAGGGCAATGTGAAGAAAGTCTGCAAGATACTCGATGTGGATTATAATCCTCCCTCATCCATTCCTTCGGTTTATGCCCCCATTCAATCCTCTTCAGTTAATTATTCATTAGGAGGAATGTGTGCTGGACGTAATCCGATGGGCATAGTAATAATTAATGGCCGAAAGTATTTAAAAAGGCAATAATTAATGCCAATATAGTCGATATAATAAATACTGTTATTGCATAGACAATGTATATTGCAATATTAGATTGGAATGTCGTAACCAATGGATTGAATATTGCTACAGCTATACTGAAAGTGATGGTTTGGTATAGGTATATATTATATCCTTGAGTGTTCCAAAGACTAATAATTCTGCATTGTGGAATATGTATCCTTGAAAAAACAAGTGACAAAAGCGAAATGGCTGAAATGCCATAACACATGAATACATAATCGGCAGGAAATTTATGGTCAACCATGGGTGTCGCTATATCTAATAAGAAAAATATTATAGTAAGTAGAGTGGAAACTGACGTTATCATGATGAAGACACTCTTTGTAATTTTCCTATAGAATATATATCCGCCCATAAAGAACAAACTGTATATGGGAATGTTCTTGATTTCTTTTTCCACTATTGGTATGTCAATATTCGAAAGTATGACAATAATGATTATATTACATATAAAGAATGGATATTTTCTAATAGTACTTACTATTCTTTTATATAGGGGAAATAAAGAGCTTACAATATAATAGCAATATATGAACCAGGTATATCCAAAAAAATTAATGTTGTCAGATCCACCTGTGGCAATGGTTTTTATTATGTCTCCAATAGAAAGTTTTGTAAGGTCAAAACCTAATGCTCCGTCAAAACCCCATGTGCAGATGGCCATCACTATATACAGTACAATAAGAAATACATAATACGGTAATATAACTCTCTTAGTCCTGTTAACAACAGTAGCCATTGTTTCCTTCCATAATGAAAGGGTTTTATTTTCTTGTTTGAGCGACTGTGAAGCGCCGGCGATGAAGAAGATTGCTGGCATCTCAAAAAGCAGTATAGACCTTAACGGTTCGTTAAATAAAACAAACCAATAGATGACATGAATGACGCACACTATGTGTATCATTGTCAATCCACGTAGTGTGTCGATTAGAGTGTCCCTTTCCTTTTTCATTGTCTTATAATGTCTATGGTGTCGCCTTTCACAAGCAGAACTTGTTTGAATCCTTGTTTTACAATATTGTCGGCATATTTGTTTATATCTTCTATGTCGCCTGACATAAATGTCTCATTGTCTATGTATCTCGGCTTACCGTTGTTGCCATATAGTCTAATTGCTGCACCCCATCCAAAGGCATCATAGGGAATGACGCAGAATGAAGAGTATTTTTCTTCGCCACGGTCAATGTACAGTACGCTGACACTGTCATTGGGAGTAATTCTTTGTACCACGGATAACGCCATTCTCTTGCCTATTTCACCCGATTTCCTTGACAGTTCTATATGATGCCAGTCAATGACGATAGAGGCGGCAAGAAAGGCTATCAGGAGTGTTTTGGCTGTGTTACTGTTATGCTTGGCTGCCTCTTCATACATCAATCCCAAAATGATGCATATTATTCCAAATGCAGCGTATGCGTGCATTACAGTGAACAATGTCACCAGATGCGGTGATGCTGCTGTAATGACGCAGAAGGCCAAAAGCCATAGTTTCCTTGTTTTCGCTAATGATACACTCTTCAATATAATATAAATGTAGAATGGAAGAATGAACAATGCCAACATTATGGCCAACGGAATATTCCTTATTGGTTTATATAAAAGCAGACTATAATCGGATATGACAAACGTAGTTATTACGAATTTTACAATGTTCTTGATAGTCCTTGCTATTGGATTATCATAATATTCTTTGTTAATCTCCGCTGTATCTGTTGACAATGCTATCCTGGCGACAAAATAGACAATAATCAAGACAAGTGCAAAGAGAGTGTCATATATGCTTCTCTTCATTGTTGTCTTTCCAAAGGTATATGCTATCATTTGCGGTATGATAAAGTAAACTATACCGTTTTCCTTGCAAAATGTGGCGATAAGGGCACAGATGAGCCATAGGTATCTTGCCTTGCCCCCTGACAGATATACATATATGGCTATCATGCCCCATAAGTGTGAATAAACCTGATTGAGTGAGTCAATGCCTAATACTGTTCCTAACACTGCCGGCGACATGAAGAAGAAAATAGTGGTCACTTCCTTGGATTGACTGGATAAACCAAGTTTGTTGCTTATAATCCATAACATCAATGTGTTAGCTATATGACCTGCATATACAGCTATGTGATTGAGAGTAGGAAATAGTTTGTCGTTGAAACTCAATATATACCCAAAAAAACAGTCGAATGGACGCCAATAGCTTGCTCTTGGAATGAGCATGTTCCAAAAGCTGTTTCCAAAGTCATAGTATGGATTGGTGAAGTAAGTCCAATCGTCAAAGGTGGGAAGTAGTTGTATGATAGTCCATAATATGAATGGTGATGAAATAATAATAAACAATAGTGACTTATGATTTTTCATAATCTGATAAATGTTAATTGATAACAGCTATCTTGCAAACTGTGCCTTTCTTTCCGTCTGATGTGGCGGTAATGACATTGTAAACTCCAGATGACACCCTTTTTCCATTTTTGTCAGTTACATCCCATGTATATGTGCCGCCATTGCTCTTGCCTTCATTGACTATCTGTCCTGACGAGGTTACTATCTTTATGTTTGTGTTCATCGACAGTCCCACCACAGTGACAAGTCCGTTATATGAAGGTTCCACCGGATTAGGATAAGCATATACATTATCCTTGGTCATTTCTTCATTGGGTTTTGACGAATCACTATAATATGAGCACAGACCTTTGTCGGTGCCGAAAAATGTCTGGCCAGTTTCTTCGTTGATGGATATGGATGTAATATTATTGGATAAAAGCATACTGTTGTCGATGGTGAAATGATGTATCTCTTCCATATTGTCGCTGCTTATGAGAAATACTCCGTTGCCTTCAGTGCCTATCCATTTTCTGTTGGCCGAATCAATTGCTATACAATTGATGTAAAGTCCATTTAGCAGATAGTCGGCAAGGTTGGTGCCGTCATTTCTCGGTACTTTGATTTGAGAAAATATTATATTGTTGGAATTTCCATTAATCTCAGATGACATAATGCAGAACAGTCCTACATTTGTACCTACCCATATATTACCTTCCTTGTCCTCTGCTATAGCTGGCATGTTATAGAACTCGTATGACGTATTGTCTTGGTTTATCAATTCCGTATATACATTGGTAGTGTTATTTTCAATATCATATTTCACTAATGCCGGCATTGTCCAGTTATTGTTTGTAAACCATAACAATCCCCTGCTGTCAATCATCATTCCCGACATCTGGGCCATAGAGAAACTATAGCCTTTGGTCATAAGGTTGTCATGCACATATTCCTTAATGGTATCATTAGGCGACATATAGCATATCGTAGGTCTCTTGGCGTAGCTGTTGGCAATCCAAAGCGTACCCTTTTTGTCATATTTCAGAGATGTCACCTCTGTATAGTTTTTCTTCTTCTCATCTGGATACCCAGCCTTGTCTTCCATCGGCTGGGCAGTTTGCAATATACTGTTGTGCCTGTTGTATTCCTTTATAAACCCAAAGTCGCGGTATTCATACAATCCTGTCTGTGCACCCACATATACGTGATTGTCATCCATAGGGTCAATTTCTATACAATTGGCATTAATGAACTTGTGTCCTGTTTTGTCTGATATACCAACAGTCTCAAACGAATGCCAGCTATCATCGTACATACTTATCGTAGGTGTTGTCTCTTTAGGCAATATTCCGCTCAAGGCATAAAGTTTGCCATTATGCCATTTGGTAACTCTAAGGTTGTTGCTTCCCGGTCCTTCTGGTTTGAGTGTCTTAACCATTTCAATATTATTATTCCATGCCGTAAGGTCAATCACCAGTGACACGTCCGACCATGATGTGGTTATTTGCCAGTTGGACTTGTCGAGCGGATTAGATGTCTTAGGACATTTATAAACCTTGTTGTTGGCTATAGATTGCAGATATATGTCGGAGTTGCCCTCTTGTATAATTTTGGCACCGAATCCCAAGAAATACGATTCTACTATCTCCGCTTTTTCCACATTGAGCTTTATACCGCCGAAGTTGGTGGCGAGATAGGCATATTTTTCGCAGTTAGTGATGCTGTTGACAGTTTTGTCCTCGGTCATGGATTTGTTGTATAGGTCGGGCACGTTGGTTACGTTGCCTTGCAGGTCGATGAGGTCTATGTTGGAGTTGTCATAGACAACAACGAGACGCTTGGCTTTTTGGTTCCATGAGATATGATTTATGACCACGTCGCTCATACCCGTTGTCTTGTCAAAGGTCTGGATGCTCTGGTCGTTCTTGTTGTAGAGATATAGGGAGTTGGAGGCTTGTACGAAGAGGTAGTTGCCTGTTTCCTGTATCTGCTGGGGATCGCTGTAGGACATGTAGATTTTCCAGTCGCCTATGGCGGCTGTTGCATTCAGTGTTATTGATGCAAGGGTGATGAGGGTTATGAGGACTTTTTTCATTGTTATTTTATTTCTTTTAAGTGGGCTGCGAGCTTGGCTACGGCATTGGCCCGGTGGCTTATCTTGTTTTTTATATCGTTGCCTAATTCGGCGAAGGTCTTGTCGTAGCCTGTGGGCTGGAAGATGGGGTCGTAGCCGAAGCCTTCGCCTCCTCTGCGCTCACGGATGATTTCACCTTCTACTGTGCCGGAGAATAAATAAGAACGGCCCCCCTGCCCCCCGGTGGGGGATATAAGGATGAGGGAGATTACGGTGCGGAAGCGAGCTTTGCGGTTGTCCTTTCCTTGTAATTCCTTTAATAATGTGGTCATGTTTGCCTCGGAGTCGTGACTTTCGGCATTGGGGTCTTTTATGGCGGCATATCTTGCGCTATATACTCCTGGTTCCCCTCCAAGGGCTTCCACCTCAAGACCGGTGTCGTCGGCAAATACGTTGCAGTGGTATTTGTCGTAGATATACTGTGCCTTCTGGCGGGCGTTTTCCTCCAATGTAGTGCCTGTCTCGGGAATGTCGTCATGACATCCCAAGTCGTTCAGGGACAATACCTCGAATGAAGGACCGAGTATGTCTCTTATCTCGTCAAGCTTATGCTTGTTGTTTGTTGCAAATACTATTTTCATTCTTCTTTCTTCTTTACTTTAACTTTAATGGGGTCGAATCCCTCGCCATATACTCCGATTGCGGCACTCTGACTGACGAAGGCGTTGGGGTCGATTGACTTGATGAGACGGAATATCTGGAGACTCTCGCGCTTCTTGGCAAGCAGACAGATAACCTTTACGGGTTTTCCTGTCCAATAGCCGTGTCCGTCGAGGAGGGTCATCGTGTGGTCGGTGGTATTGGCGATGGCATGGGCTATCTCCTGGTATTTCTTGGAGAATATGAGAAACTGCACCGACTGCCGTTGATAATACATCACCCAGTCGAGCATCAGGCACTCTATCACCATTGTGCACAAACCGAACACCACCATGCGGCATCTGGCGTCGATAGCTCCAAACTTGTCGATGAAAAGAGAACTGCTTATTATGCATACATCGATGATAATCAATGCCTTACCAAGCGAGATGTTGTGATATTTATTGATGACAGCCGCCACGATGTCAGTACCTCCGGTGCTGCCGTTATTTAGGAATACCACTGCAAGGGCAGTACCCGTCATCATACATCCTATCATCAGCGACATGAAGTCGTTGCCCTCGCCAAGCAGTTTGTAGAAATGTCCGTCAGGCTGTTGCACTATGCCTTGCGCCACCTCCAAAAAGAACGTGAGTGCAAAGGTGGCGTAGATGGTCTTAGTGAGGAATTTCCATCCGAGTATCTTCAATGCCGCCACGATGAGCACGGCATTGATGATAAAGAATGTGTATTGCACAGGAAATCCCGTGGCGTAGAAGACGATGGCTCCCACACCCGAGATTCCTCCTGTCACAATTTCGTAGGGCAACAGGAATACGGTGAATCCAAACGTATATAACATCAATCCGAGAGTGATGTTGACATAGTCTTTTACTTCGTATAGTATTGCCTCGCGTGTCATATTTTTAATTCATTCTTGCTTAACTTTGGGAGTTAAGGTAGTTAAAGGAGTTAAATGGAGTTAAAGACAATAGTCTTTTCGCTTCCTTAGGGAGTTTTCAAGGTTCAAACATTTGTCTTTAACTCCTTTAACTCCCTTAACTTCTTTAACTTCCCTTATTTCCAAAAGTTGAGTTATTTAATAACGATATTCACAATCTTCTTGGGGACAATGATGACCTTAACCACCTTCTTGTCGCCAATGTACTTGGCAGATTTCTCGTCAGCCAATACTGCCTCCTCGATGGTCTTGTTGTCGGCATCGGCGGCAAACTGCATCTGGAAGCGGGCCTTGCCGTTGAAGGAGACGGTGAGCTGCATGCTGCTCTCCACGAGATAACTCTCGTTGCACTGTGGCCAGGCTGCATCGCATACACTTCCTTGTTCGCCGAGAGCCTCCCACAGTTCCTCGGCAATATGGGGAGCGAAGGGAGAGATGAGGGCAACGAGGTCTTTCAGTATGACCTTGCTGCGGCACTTCGACTGTGCCAGTTCTGACTGGGCAATCATAAATGCCGAGATACTGGTGTTATATGAGAAATGCTCGATGTCGAATGTCACCTTCTTGATGAGCTTGTGAAGGCTCTTGAGCTGCTCTGCTGTTGGTTCCTCGTCGTTGGGAAGGAACTCTCCGTCGCGACTCCAGAACAATGCCCAGAACTTCTTCAGGAAGCGGTGGCAACCGTCGATACCGTTTGTGTCCCAGGGCTTTGACTGCTCAACCGGACCGAGGAACATCTCATACAAGCGCAATGTGTCAGCACCGTATTTCTCTACAATCATATCGGGATTTACAACGTTGAACATCGACTTTGACATCTTCTCGATAGCCCATCCGCAGATATATTTGCCATCCTCGAGGATAAACTCGGCATTGGCATATTCAGGACGCCATGCCTTGAATGCCTCGATATCGAGCTGGTCGTTGCTCACGATGTTCACATCCACGTGGATAGGAGTAACCTCGTAGTTGCCCTTGAGTCCGAGAGACACGAATGTGGGATGGTCGGCACCCTCTTGGTTGATACGATATACAAAGTTGCTTCGTCCCTGAATCATACCCTGGTTGACCAACTTCTTGAACGGTTCGTCGGCACAGGAATAACCGCTGTCATAGAGGAACTTGTTCCAGAAGCGCGAGTAGATCAAGTGACCTGTGGCATGCTCAGTACCGCCCACATAAAGGTCAACATTCTGCCAATACTCGTCAGCCTCCTTGCCCACGAGAGCCTTGTCGTTCTTGGGATCCATATAGCGCAGGTAATAAGCCGAAGAACCTGCGAATCCAGGCATGGTGTTGAGTTCCAATGGGAAGACTGTCTTGTTGTCGATGAGCGACTTGTCAACCACCTCTTCCTTCACGGTGTCCCATGCCCACTTCTTGGCGCGTCCCAATGGAGGCTCACCAGTCTCGGTAGGCTTATATTCGTCAATTTCGGGCAAGAGCAGTGGCAACTTGTCCTTTGGAATCATATAAGGCATATTGTCCTTGTAGAACACGGGGAACGGTTCGCCCCAATATCTCTGACGGGAGAAGATGGCATCGCGCAGACGATAGTTCACCTTGACACGTCCGAGATTGTTCTCAGTGACAAACTTCTTGGTGGCGGCAATGGCTTCCTTTACGGTCAATCCGTTGAGAGAGAATCCATTAAGAGCCTCTACCCCACTCTTCGGAGAATTCATCACAACGCCTTCCTTGGCGTCGAAGCTCTGCTCACTTATGTCGGCTCCCTCAATGAGCGGGATGATGGGCAGGTTGAAATGCTTGGCGAAGGCATAGTCGCGCGAGTCGTGGGCTGGCACTGCCATGATGGCGCCTGTGCCATATCCTGCCAATACATATTCGGAAATCCATATAGGAATAGCCTCGCCGGTGAATGGATTTACTGCGTAAGAGCCTGAGAACACGCCTGTCACGCGATGGTCGCTTATACGGTCGCGCTCTGTGCGCTTCTTCACGTATGCTATATACTCATCCACGGCGGCACGCTGCTCAGCAGTGGTCAGTTCATCCACAAGTTCGCTCTCGGGAGCCAATACCATAAACGTCACACCGAAGATAGTGTCGGCACGAGTGGTGAAGATAGTGAAGTGCTTGTCGCTGTCCTTCACCTTGAACTCCATCTCAGTTCCCTCAGAGCGTCCTATCCAGTTGCGCTGAGTCTCCTTCAGCGAGTCAGTCCAGTCGATAGTCTCCAGTCCGTCGAGCAATCTCTGTGCGTATGCCGACACACGCAGGCACCACTGGCGCATCTTCTGCTGCACCACAGGATAGCCTCCGCGCACGCTCACTCCATCCACAACCTCGTCGTTGGCAAGCACAGTGCCGAGCTTCGGACACCAGTTCACCATTGTCTCGCCGAGATATGCTATACGATAGTTCATAAGCACCTCCTGCTTCTTCTTCTCCGAGAATGATTTCCATTCCGAGGCGGTAAAGTGCAGTTCCTCAGTGCATGCAGCCGAGATATTCTCAGTACCCATCAGTTCGAAGTGCTCGATAAGCTTGATTATAGGCTGTGCCTTCTGTGATGCAAGACTATAATACGACTTGAACATTCGGATGAAAGCCCACTGAGTCCAGTGGTAATAGTCGGGAGCGCAAGTGCGCACCTCACGGTCCCAGTCGAATGAGAATCCAATCTTGTCCAACTGCTCGCGATAGTGGTTGATGTTAGCCACGGTAGTCACCTCAGGGTGCTGGCCCGTCTGTATGGCATACTGCTCAGCCGGCAGTCCGTATGCGTCATATCCCATAGGATTAAGCACGTTGAATCCCTGCTGGCGCTTGTATCTTGCATAGATGTCGCTTGCGATATATCCGAGGGGATGGCCCACGTGCAGACCTGCTCCCGAGGGATAGGGGAACATGTTGAGTACATAGAACTTCTTGCGCTTAGCGTCCTCAGTGACCTTGTAGGTTTTGTTTTCCACCCACTTCTCGTGCCACTTCTTTTCGATTTCTCTAAAATTGTATTCCATAATTATATTTCGTTTTTTCTTTTCTTCAGTGCATAATACGCTGCAAAGTTACACAATTATAATCATATAACAAAAGAAATGGCGTTTTTTTTATATTATTTAGCTATGACAGGTATAATGTAACTATTCTGCTGGTATAATTTTAAACACAAAGGCATAAAGAAACAAAGCCCACAAAGTTGTCCCTACCGTAAGGCTTTGTGGCGACTTTTAAAAACAATAACCACGTAGGAAAAGTGTGTTCTCAATGACTTGTTTTTTTGTGTGTAGCCTGATTGAATATGTGGCAAGAAAAACGAAGAACGAGCGAAAGGTCATAGTAAATGCCATGGGGACAGAGGGAGTATCACATTACCTGAACCTCGCCGAGGTTTATCACTGTGAGAACATCGACAAGGTGACAGATGAAATCGTCCGCAAGTATCATATACAGGAAGGCTGTTACGACAATGTGGCAAAAGCCAAGGATTCAATTCCCACTTTTTGGGATATGGGCAAGGTGCTATACAGGCTTATCTACGAGAAGTCAAAATGTGAAAACCTTACCTTGGTGGAATCATTGTGTTCTGTATATAATTCATGGATTATGCGCAAGATGGATGACTACAACTGCTCAATGTATTACGAGAACACGAGCTATCAATACGCATCTCTTGTGGCAGGACATGCGTTATAAACACGGTTTCGGAGCCACATAGGTCACTATATTTGTTTCTTCTATCCTGTCATCTGAGTCATTGGTTAACTGTTATGAATGTATGACTACAGTTGTCTTAATTTATTAATGAAGACTATTGTTAATATATCTCTATATGGGCTTTGTCTTTTTTTAGAATAGGTTGACTCTAAAATTTTAAGAAAAGATGAACTTT
>SAMEA3663208__coassemble_181_pt1 | contig 29351 bp, 19 predicted proteins | sample SAMEA3663208__metabat2_low_PE_010 | metagenome-assembled genome bin SAMEA3663208 (sample SAMEA3663208) | pig gut metagenome | biome: pig gut; feature: pig-associated habitat; material: faeces | place: China | collected 2013
AGATAGTGTTAAATAACCTCACTTTTTTATTATTAGTATGAAATATTCAGGTTAATAAATAAAGAGTAAATAAAATGGCTAATAATGTGACAATGTCTTTTGCAAACATAGTAAAGATTAAAGGATATTATCTCTTTCATGGTAATATTCTGAAAATAAAAAAGTTACGCTTTAGTAAGGAAATTGATTTCCCTACCAAAACCGCAATCCCTACAATTCAGAAGAAATTAAGAGAAAATGGTTCTGCTCCTGCTGCGATAGAAACCAATATGAATAGTACGCGTTCTTTTTTCAAGGCTCGGAATAGCAACGAAGTAAATTCGTCAGTTACGACTGACGGGATCATGGGGACAGGTTCCTCTGACCCACAGGAATGATTATATAATAATGAGGTATAAACAATAAGATAGAATACAAATATGGACAGAATATCAGTAAAAGGGTATAAGTCTTTTAAAGACTTGTCTCTTAAATTAAGGAAGATAAACCTGTTAATAGGTTCAAATGGAGCGGGAAAGAGTAACTTCCTTTCGCTCTTTGAACTATTAGGCAATACATACGAACAGAGATTAGGTTTTCATGTCGCCCAAATGGGAGGTGTGGACAAGTTTTTGTATAAAGGCCGTAAAACTACTGAAAGGATTTCCATACAGGTTAACCAAGGCTACAATAGCTATGACTTGACTTTGATGGAGTCGGACGGGCGACTGATGGTAGAACATGAAAAGTTGGGCTATCGCTATTCGTTCACTGAAATATGCTCCTATACTCAGGAAACTGCCCTAAAGACTTATAGCGGAATGAAGAGAGGTGATTATATCAAGGATTATATGTCTCAAATAAGGAAGTTCCACTTCCATGATACTGGCAGGACATCACCTTTCACCAAGGAATGCCATGTACTCAATGACTCCTATATACTCTATGCAAATGGAGAAAACCTGGCATCTTTGCTTCATAGGATAATGACAGAAAAGCCATTGGAATATAAGAGAATCATAAATGTTATACGAAGTGTTGCTCCTTATTTCAATGATTTCTATTATTTTGTTTCTGAGGCGGGGACACTGAGACTGCTATGGCGTGACCGGTATAGCGATATGATATACGGTCCAACGGATCTGTCGGACGGAACAGTAAGATTTATTGCCTTAACTGTACTCTTCATGCAACCATGGTTGCCCAAGGTGATTATCATAGATGAGCCGGAATTGGGTCTTCACCCTGTTGCCATTGAAAAATTGGCAGGACTCATCAAGATAGCTGCGCAACAAGGCACACAAGTAATTGTTGCAACACAAAGTGCAGAACTTATTAGCAAGTTTCAACCTGAAGATGTCTTGACGGTCAATCAGCAAGATGGTGAGACAATCATTCATCGTCTTAACAGTGAGGATAACATTAAGGCGTAATCAATAATTTATGCAGCAATGGCGTGACCGGTATAGTGATATGATAAAAAGCATTATAGATATGAAAGCAGTTGATATAAGATTAGATTACCTCAAGACCGTTAATTATGTGATGTTTCATAACAGGATACCTGTATGTAACTCAATGGAAGTTGCCAACGTGTCAGATACAACTCTTGAAGACGTGATGGTAACTTGCGAGGGTGAACTTATCAGAAAGTATGATAGCGACTTGATTGCTTTTATAGATAAAGAAGAGACAGTCCGTGTCTCATCATTTGAGATAACACCAGATTCATCAAAACTCGCCGCGTTAACAGAGCGTGTCATCACGAGTTTTATTATCACCGTAAAAAGTAAGGGTAACAAAATATTTGAAAAATGTTATGAGATAGAGATGATGACATTCGACCACTGGTTGGGTTCTACAATCTTGCCTCAAACTATAGTTTCATTCATTACTCCTAATCATCCTTCCATAACTGAATTGGTGGTAAAGTCAGCCTCTGTCTTAAAACAGTTGACAGGCTCGTCAGTGCTTTGTGCGTATCAAACAGGAAACGTATTAGACGTGCGGCAACAGGTTGCGGCGGTTTTTGCTGCAATTCATCAACAAGGAATAGTTTACAGAGGTGTAACAGCCAGCTTCGAGACTGTTGGGCAACGAATTGCAATGCCAAGTCAGGTCTTGGATACAAAAATAGGTAACTGCTTGGAGCTAACGCTTCTTGTGGCTTCTATATTGGAGTCAATAGGCATTAACTGCATAGTTATTTTTTTGCATAACCATGCCTTTCTTGGTGTATGGCTTGTGGATGATTGTAATATGTGCAGTGTGAGTGACGATGTCTCGTTTATTGAAAAGAAATGTTCACGCGGTATAAGTGAGTTGATTGTTCTCGAATGTACTCAGTTGTGTCAGGAGACAGCTTCTTTTGAGGAAGCTGTTGCAATTGCAGAACAAAAAATTGCAGACCATGATTTGTTTGAGATGTTTGTCGATGTCAAGCGCAGCCGTCTCGAACGCATACTGCCTTTGCCATTAAGAACAGAGAAAAATGGAGTATGGACAATTGACAATACGGTGGTAAGCCATGATGGCTGTATGGCAGATGTAAAAGAACATGACAGGTATGATTTGAGTTATATCTCTTGTAACAAGAGGCAACTTACAAAGTTTGATATATGGGAGCGTAAACTGCTTGATTTTTCGTTGCGTAACTCATTGCTTAACATTTACCTACGTCGCAGGGCTATACAGTTTATCTCATTTGACATACACCGAGTAGAAGATCATATGCAAGATGGCGAGGAGTACTGCATAATCTCACGTCCAAATGTTGAGTTTAAGGTTGACGTGTCACAGCGTTTGGTTCGTTCAAAGCTTCACGAGCCATTACATAATTTGATAAGCAATGACATTGAACACCATTGCCTTCACACTTATATGACAGAAACTGACACGAATTCTGTTTTGAGGAATATCTATCGTGCGGCACGTGTTGCTATAGAAGAAACGGGGGCGAACTCATTGTTTCTTGCTATTGGCGTGTTGAGATGGTTCGAATCTCCACAGAGTGTTACGCCACGTTATGCCCCATTGCTTTTATTGCCAGTTGAGATGGTTTATAAAAAGGGTGGCTATTATATTAGAACGAGGGATGAGGAAATATCCCTAAATATTACTTTGGTGGAATTCCTGCGTCAGAATTTCGATATAAGTATTGGTGGGTTAAACAATCTGCCCAAAGACAATAGCGGTGTGGACGTTCCGTTAATATTCGCTCTCATACGTGATGCTATCAAGGAGCAGAAACGTTGGGATGTGGAGGAGGAGTGTCTGCTTGGAATATTTTCATTCAGTAAATACCTGATGTGGAATGACATACATTCTCATCGTGAGGCACTGAGAAACAATGATATTGTCAACAGTCTTGTTGAGAACCATCTGACGTGGAAACCATCTCTGGTCACTAACGACTTGGGTGATATAGATGGGGCTATGTTTCCTTCTGATGTAGCACTGCCAGTCCCTGTGGATTCCTCTCAGATGGCAGCTGTGATGAAAGGTGGAGAAGGACACTCGTTCATTCTCTACGGACCTCCGGGAACAGGTAAGTCGCAGACCATCACCAATATTATTGCCAATGCCTTATATCAGGGTAAGAGGGTGTTGTTTGTCGCACAGAAGATGGCTGCGCTGAGTGTGGTTCAAAAACGACTGGAAAAAATAGGTATTGGCCCTTTCTGTTTGGAATTACATTCTAACAAGACTACAAAACGGCATGTACTACAGCAGTTGGAGGAAGCATTAGAGGTAACTCATATCATATCGCCTGAGGATTTTAACAGTCAGGCTGACATGTTGTTTGAGGAACGCAAAGGTCTTATTTCTTATATGAAGGCTTTGCATAAAAAAGATTCCTTTGATGGATTATCCCTTTATGATTGCATATTGAGATTTGAGAATATTTGCGCATCACCTCTTGAAAACTTCAGTTTTGAGAAACCTCTTAACAGATTGCTTGCCCAAAGTGGTGTGAAAGGAATCGAGGAATTGTTAGGAACCCGTTTTGAAACCTTGATCAAGTTGGTAGGGCAACCGTCTTGCCATCCTCTTAAAGGTTTAAGAATTAGCCGTGCAATGGTTATAGACAGTGACAATTTGGTGAAAACAATGCTTAAGGATGCCAGATTGTTAAATGAAATGCAAGGTAAGGCAGAACAACTGAGACAGGCTAAAACACTGCGCCAGCAGTTGCTACGCGACAATACCCCCGACTTTCTGAAAGAAGATCCAGAAGCCATTCACAAAAGGTGGCGTGAAATTAATTCTAAATGGTTTGTTCCCAGATTCTTTGCAAAAAGGAAATTCATAAAATGGTTAAGACGATTCAATGAATATGTCATTTTGAATGAGGTGGATAGCCTTATTGACCTGCTTTCTGAATATCGTAGAAAACACGATAAGATAGAAGAAATCAGGCGAATATTAGGTAATTATTTCGACAATCAGACTGTAGAGGACGAGATGCCCGACACTCTATTGTTGGAAAATGCATCTTGCAAACTTAATCTATGGGCCAAGAATTCATCAAAGATGCGCGACTGGCTGCATTGGTCGGAATATTGCGATGAGCTGAAAGTTAATGGGTTAGGTAACGTTGTGAAAGCCATAGAAGAGAAAGAATGGGACGTTACAGCATTGCGTAATGCATTTATGAAAGCTATGCTCAAATTTAAGGCTGAGGAGAAAATTAGGCAGTCGGATGTGCTTGCAACATTTGAGGGTATGTTGTTTGACGAGAAAGTGAAATCATATAAACGCAGGGTAGAGGATTTTCAGTTGCTGACACAAAAAGAACTTTATGCCCGTCTGGCATCACGTATCCCTCGAGTTACCGATAATGCAAGTAGCAGCAGTGAGATTGGACTTATTAACCGCAATGTCAGCAATGGCGGACGAGGGCTTTCGTTGCGTGAGCTTTTTGAGCAGATTCCCACCCTCTTGCCTCGCTTGTGTCCGTGTATGCTGATGAGTCCTATGAGTGTTGCACAATATATTGACCTTGAACGTGACAAATTCGACCTTGTCGTGTTTGACGAGGCATCACAGATGCCCACAAGCGAGGCGGTTGGAGCTATAGCCCGAGGCAAGTCTCTTATCGTGGTGGGCGACCCAAAACAGATGCCGCCCACAAGCTTTTTCTCTTCAACTAATGTTGATACTGAAGAGGCTTGTATTGATGATATGGAAAGCATCCTTGAAGACTGCAGAACCCTTGAAATACCTTCGCTTCAGCTCTCATGGCATTATCGTTCGCGTCATGAAAGTTTGATTGCTTTTTCTAATAATGAATACTACGACGGTTCTCTCATCACATTCCCTTCTGTTGACGACCAATGTGCAAAAGTGCACTTTGTCCCTGTTAAAGGTTATTATGACAAGGGCGGCAAACGCTGCAATAAGGCTGAGGCTGACGCTATTGTTAAGGAAGTGGTACGAAGACTCCAGGATAGTGAATTGAGAAAGTACAGTATTGGCGTGATTGCTTTCAGTGTAGTGCAGCAAAGTCTTATTGAGGATTTATTGCAAGAAAAACTTGACAAAGACAAATCATTACAGGATTATGCCATACAGATGTATGAACCTGTTTTCGTTAAGAATCTGGAAAATGTGCAAGGTGACGAACGCGATATAATATTATTCTCTGTAGGATATGGACCTGACAAAAATGGAAAGATAACCATGAACTTCGGTCCATTGAATAATGCAGGAGGTGAGCGTCGTCTGAATGTGGCTGTGAGCCGGGCAAGGTGTGAGATGTATGTTTATTCAACGTTAAAGGCCGCAGATATAGACCTGCGTAGGACTAAGGCAAAGGGAGTTGAGGGATTGAAACATTTCCTGGATTATGCCGAAACAAACTCCTTAGCAGTATCCTCACAAAGTCATATTCAGCATAACGATGCCATACTTGCCGAACAGATTGCAGCAGAACTGAGAATCAGGGGTTATAGGGTTGCAACAAATGTAGGACGATCACAATTTAAGGTGGATGTGGCAGTGAAGGACAAAAATGATGATGGCGTATATTGCCTTGGCATACTCCTTGATGGAGAGGGCTATAGGGATACACATACGACCCGAGATCGTGAAGTAGTGCAGCCTTCAGTACTTTCTGCTCTCAACTGGCAGGTTATGCGTGTCTGGAGTGTTGACTGGTTCAACAATCGGGAAAGAGTTATCAATCGTATAGAAGAACGTTTATCATCTGACTCTCCATCATCTGACAATAATTCTGACAGTAAAACATTCGACATATCAAAAGAACGGGTAGCGCAAAGTGTAAGTAATGCAAGGGATTATGTAAGTTATTCTATCGCAAATGATAAAGCTATATGCATGGATGATAGTGAGTTAATGCGCAACATTGTATCAGTGGAGAGTCCCATCTGTTTTATGCAGCTTTGCAGACGTGTTTGCATGTTGCGTAATATAGGGCGTGTTACTCCAACTGTACAAAAGACTTTCAGGGCATATTCTTCTAACTATTTTGTGGATAATTGCGATGTTTTGTGGATAAATGAGGGGATGAGCAAGAATTATAAATACTATCGTACCAATTCCGGACGTGATATTTTAGATATTCCGCTTGTTGAACTACAAAATGTAATATGTGAAACCCTTGCAGAACAAGTGGCAATTCGTGAGGATGAACTGACATTGTTATCTGCCAAGAAACTGGGTTTTACACGGCGTGGAACCAATGTCGATTCTGCTTTGCGGAAGGCATTGCAGGTATTGAGTACAAACGAAATCATTGAGTCTATTGGTGATAATGTCAGACTACGGCAAGTTTCCGCTGATTAGCTATAACCAAATGTGAAATATCAAATTGGACTTTACATAATAAACAAAAGACCTTGGTTCTTATGAACCAAGGTCTTCTCTCTGTGGGCGCTGAGGGATTCGAACCCCCGACCCTCTGCTTGTAAGGCAGACGCTCTGAACCAACTGAGCTAAGCGCCCTATCGCTTGTTTGCGAGTGCAAAGGTACAACAAATTTTTGAACCCACCAAATATTCAAGCGATTTTTAACTTGAATTAACTATTCAATTGACTCCACATAGTTGTTTATCAAACACAGAGATACAGAGTCACAGAGTTTTAATTTTCTGTATCTTCTTAAAACTTAAAAAATTACCTCTGTATCTCTGTGCCTCTGTGTTCAAATAAAACAAATCGCAGAACTATTACTTGATTATCTGCTCAAGATTGCTGATATTCTTGCGGATTTCGGCATCTGAGAGCGAATAATTCTGAAGGTCACCACTGATATAGCGGTCGTATGACGGCATGTCAATCAAGCCGTGTCCCGACAGACTGAAGAGGATGGTCTTCTGCTCGCCGCTCTCCTTGCAACGCTTTGCCTCGCGGATGGTTGCGGCAATGGCATGACAACTCTCGGGAGCGGGGATGATTCCTTCTGTGCGCGAGAAGAGAATACCAGCCTCGAAGGTTTCGAGTTGGAGAATGTCAACTCCGTGCATCATCTTGTCGCGGATGAGCTGACTGACTATACTGCCCGCTCCGTGATAACGCAAACCGCCGGCATGGATGTTGGCGGGCTTGAAGTCATGACCGAGGGTGTACATCGGAATAAGAGGTGTATATCCAGCCTCATCTCCGAAGTCATACTGGAACACACCGCGTGTGAGTTTCGGACAACTTGCCGGTTCGGCTGCAATGAACTCAGTTGTCTTGCCGTCGAGGATGTTATGACGCATGAAGGGGAAGGCAAGTCCACCGAAGTTGCTGCCTCCACCAAAGCAGGCAATCACCATGTCGGGATATTCGCCAGCCATCTCCATCTGCTTCTCAGCCTCCAGTCCGATGACTGTCTGATGCAGGGTCACATGGCTAAGCACCGAGCCTAATGTATATTTGCAATGAGGTGTGGTTGTTGCCAACTCCACAGCCTCAGAGATTGCGGTGCCGAGCGAACCGGGATGCGTTGGGTCAACAGTCAGGATATTCTTTCCTGCACGTGTTGACATTGAGGGCGAACCGGTGACTGCCGCTCCGAAGGTGCGCATGATTGACGAGCGATATGGCTTTTGCTCCATTGTGATCTTCACCTGATATACGGCTGCGTCGAGACCGAACACCTTGGCTGCGTATGAAAGGGCAGCTCCCCACTGTCCGGCACCGGTCTCGGTGGTGACATTGGTGGTACCCTCCTGCTTGCAGTAGTAGCACTGCGGCAGGGCAGAGTTTATCTTGTGACTTCCCAACGGATTCACGCTCTCATTCTTGAAATAGATGTGGGCGGGAGTGTCGAGTGCCTCCTCAAGGGCGTATGCACGCACAAGAGGGGTGCTGCGATAGAACTTATACTTCTCTCTCACTTCCTCTGGAATATCTATCCAGGCGTGCTCCATGTCGAGTTCCTGCTTTGCACACTCGGCAGCGAACACATGACTGAGGTCTTCGGCAGTCAGGGGTTCGTGGGTTGCCGGATTAAGAGGTGGCAATGGTTTGTTGACCATGTCGGCCTGTATGTTATACCACTGCTCTGGAATCTGGTTTTCGTCCAGAATGAATTTCTTTTGTCTTGACATATATATTATTATTTAAGTTTCGCATTAGCTCAACTCTTTGGAGTTAAAGGAGTTCAAGGAGTTTAAAGGAGTTAAAGACAATAGTCTTTTCGTCCATTTGGGAATTTTTCAGGGAATAAACATACGTCTTTTTTCGCTTCGCTCAAGGAAACTTCTCCCTTAACTCCCTTAACTCCTTTAACTTCCCCTACTTGCGAAAGTTGAGTTATTTAATTATCCAAATCGGCTGCAAATATACAACTTTTTCGGCTTAAAACAAAATAAATAGCAAATTATTTTGTTATGTCTATAAAATTCTGTAACTTTGTGGCGAAAATTATCAATGAATATGGATATAACCGAAAGATTTTTAAACTACACTAAGTTTGACACTCAGTCGGCTGAGGACAGTACAACCGTCCCAAGTACCGACAAACAGCTCGTTTTTGCTGAGTATCTTAAAAAGGAACTCGTGCGCGAAGGATTCGACGACGTGAAACTCGACGACAAGGGATACCTGTATGCCACCCTGAAATCCAACATGGGCAAACAGAAGGTGCCCACCATCGGATTCATCAGTCACTATGACACCAGTCCCGACTGTTCGGGTGCCAACATCCAGGCGCACATAGTAAATAACTATGACGGCAGTGACATACTGCTCTCCGAGGGGATTGTATCATCGCCGAAGAAGTTCCCTGAACTGCTCAACCACATAGGCGAGGACCTTATCGTGACCGACGGCCATACCCTCTTGGGTGCCGACGACAAGGCTGGCATTGCCGAGATTATACAGGCGATGTGCTATCTGCGCGACCACAAGGAAATCAAGCATGGTGATATTCGTGTGGGATTCAATCCCGACGAGGAGATTGGCATGGGTGCCCACCACTTCGACGTGGAGCGTTTCGGATGTGAATGGGCATATACTATGGACGGTGGTGACGTGGGCGAACTGGAATATGAGAACTTCAACGCCGCAAGCGCCAAGATCACAATACACGGTGTTAGTGTGCATCCGGGATATGCCAAGGGCAAGATGATTAACGCCAACCGCCTTGCAGTGGAATTAGCTTCCATGTTGCCTGCCGACGAGACTCCCGAAACAACCGAAGGCTACGAAGGATTCTTCCATCTGCTCGGCATGAACACAAATACCGAGAAGGCACAGCTGACATACATCATCCGCGACCACGACCGCGACAAGTTTGAGGCCCGCAAGCGACTGATGGCGGAATGTGCAAGGAAGATGAACGAGAAATACGGTGAGGGTACTGTGGATTGCGAGATCAAGGACCAGTACTACAACATGAAGGAGATGATTGAGCCAAACATGCACGTCATCGACATCGTGCTGAAGGCTATGCAGGAATGTGGTGTACGTCCGAAGGTGCAGCCCATACGTGGCGGTACCGACGGAGCGCAACTGAGCTTCAAGGGTCTCCCCTGCCCCAACATCTTCGCCGGAGGTGTCAACTTCCACGGACCTTACGAATTCGTAAGCATCCAGTCTATGCAGAAGGCAATGAACGTAATCATCAAAATCTGCGAGATTACAGCGGAATTTAATGATTAATTAGGAATTAGGGATTAGGGATTAGGAATGATATGCCTAAGCGCAGCCAATTCCTAATTCCTAATTCCTAATTCCTAATTATATAAACATTAATTCCCCTCAAAGTCCTCTATCGTGGCTTTCAGAGCGTCTATCTCCATTTGATACATTTCCTGAATGCCCTGGACATCGGGTTCCTTCTTCCATTTCGACCTGCCGATATTCAGCGTCAGTCCCAACTCTATATTCAGCGAGTGGTCGTGCTTGGTCTTGAGTGCGGCGGCATCGGTTATGTTGCCATAATGCTCACTGCCACGGTAGTTGATGTCGAGGTTAAGGTCAAGACGCTTTGACAGGCGGAACTTGTTTACCACTCCCGCTGATACCCCTAATAAAGACGGTGAACCGAGTGACACACCTCCACCTAAGTAGGGTATGAAGTTATACACCCTCTTCTCATTGTATCCGCAAAGGATAGTGCTGAGATTAAACATCACCTGCTCCTCAACGGCCTTCGCCTTGAAAACATTGAACTTGGTTCTCACGCCAATACTCGGTGAAAACCACTTGCCAAGTGAGAATGACATTCCTACCTTGTCAAACTTCGGCATCGTGGCACCCGCCTCCATAAACCAGTTGGTCCAGAAGCCGTTGGTCACCACCGTATATTTCTTACCCGACAATTCCGATATTCCGCCGTCTATCGCCATTTCGTCCTGGGCATAGGCACCGGCAGTCATCGCTGCCATTGCCAATATAACAAATAACTTTTTCATCTTAATTCTTAATTCTTAATTTAACAGCTGCTCTATGTCCCTCTGCGGCAATATACATAGAATAGCCTTGCCGTCGGGAGTGTAGTTGACATTGGAACAGGAGAACAGGTCGTTCACCAATGTTTCCATTTCCTGATTGCCCAACACCTCACCGTATGTCACTGCCGACTTGCGCGCCATACTCAGGGCAAGGGTGCCGTGTATGTCAGCTGCCGAGGTGCTGCCTTTCTCTATTGCGTCAGCCACTATCTCGTGGAGCAACGAAACACAGTCTATTTCCTCCAGTCCTGCCGGCACACCGTTCACCGAGAAACTGTTTCCGCCAAGGTCGGAGAGGTCGAAGCCCACCTTTTTGAGGAAAGGCAACAGTTTTACCACCATCACCGATGTTGACGGGGCAAACTCCACTACTTCAGGGAAGAGCACCTTCTGCGTGCGAGATGTTTCCTGTTCCATCTGCTGCATGAAACGTTCATACCTTATGCGTATGTCGGCACGGGTCTGGTCAACAATCATCAAACCGCTTTTCACGGCGGTCATCACATACTTTCCCTTATACTGATAGTGACTGGGAGAACGCTCTTCGGGCGAGAACCCTAATTTAGACTGCACCACCTCATCGCCGGAAACTTTGGAACCGTCTTCCAGTCCAAACAAATCTCCCCGGGACTCAAACATATCACCACGAGACTCAAACAGTTCTCCCTCAGGCATCTGCTGGTAATCGTCTTTTATAGCACCGTCATGAAGTCCCTTATACAGCTCCTCCCATTTGTCAACCACCTTGTCCTTTCGCGGTGCAGTAGATTCAAACGGGTTATACGACACGTTGTATTGCGGTTGCGGTGGAGCCACGTTAGTCTCAGGGTCAAACAACGGTATGTCAGGCTGTCCTTCCGTATCGAAGTCGATGGATGGTATTTCGCAGAACTTACCAATGCTGTCGTTGACTGCGGCAGTGAGAATCTGCCATATAGCCTGCTCGTTCTCGAACTTTATCTCGGTCTTGGTGGGATGGATATTAACGTCAATATCTCCTGCAGGCACGGTGAAATATATGAAATAAGGCACCTGCGTTCCCACGGCAATCATCCGCTCGTAGGCGTTCATCACCGCCTTATGGAAATACGGGTGCTTCATATATCTTCCGTTGACAAAGAAATACTGCTGCGCCCCCTTCTTCTTAGCCGACTCCGGCTTACCCACAAATCCCTTGATGCTGCACATGGTGGTTTCCACCTCCACAGGCAACAGGTCGTGGTTAAGACGCTTGCCGAAAACATCCACTATTCGCTGGCGCAGAGTGCCGGCCCTTAGCGACATCATCTCCTGACCATTACTGTGCATGGTGAACGCAATCTCGGGATACACCAATGCTATACGCTCAAAGGCTGTCATTATGTTGTTCAGCTCAGTGGAGTTGCTTTTCAGAAACTTGCGTCTTGCAGGAACGTTGAAGAACAGGTTCTCCACCTTGAAGTTGCTGCCTACTGGACAAGCCGTAGGTTCCTGACCGGTTACCTTTGAGCCAGACAGAGTTATCACAGTGCCCAAGTCGCGGTCTGCCATACGCGTGCGCAGTTCCACCTGTGCCACGGCAGCAATCGAAGCGAGTGCCTCGCCACGGAATCCCATGGTATGCAGTGCGAACAGGTCACCTGCCTGCCTTATCTTCGACGTGGCATGACGTTCAAACGACAGTCGGGCATCAGTTTCAGACATACCCTTGCCATCGTCGATAACCTGTATCATGGTTCTTCCGGCGTCCACCACCAGGACATTAATTGTCTTGGCTCCTGCATCCACCGCATTCTCCACAAGTTCCTTGATTACCGATGCCGGGCGTTGTATCACCTCTCCCGCAGCAATCTGGTTAGCCACCGAATCCGGTAGCAACTGAATTATGTCGCTCATATTTCAATCTTTTAATTATCTATAAATTTAGGCACGGAAATCCACGGCTTTTTCAAAGACACTGCTTTGGCTGCGCATCCCTTTAATTCTTTAATCTTTTAATTTTTAAATTCTTAAAACGGCTTGCTTGCGCAAGTTCACGGCTTAGTTTCATTCATCACTCTTCATTCTTCACTCTTCATTTAAAAGAGCCGCGTCTATACTTTAGTATAGCATTGAGCAAAATAAGCCATTATCAATGCGCAGCCACCGTGTCTTTGAAAAAGCCGTGTTAATCCGTGCCAAAAAATAATTCTTAATTCTTCAGTACCCTCTTCGGCGCCTGACGTTTCTTTTCCTCCTTGAGTTCCGTGCCCTCCTTCTTTCCGCGCCAGTTGAAGATATCATCCTTGTTGAGCGGGCGCACATAGTCGAACCATGCGTATGTGGGGAGGAAATACTTGTCGGGCGGCACCTGAGTCAACGGGTAGAGCACACCCTCAGCCTTGGGCATCCATATCCTCTTCATCTTGCGGTTCTCAAGGAACATGCGCATCTCTGTCGTCTCGGTATAGTTCAAGCCTATAATCGTGCTGTCACTGTCGTCTATCGGATAATATACTATCAATACATTATCCTTGGCATGACCCTGTCTTATCTCTCCGTTTTCGAAATAAGCGAACATCTCCTTTGACGAGCACTGATTGAAGTGTGTACTGTCGTTGAGTTGCTCCACCGAAAGAGCCTGTCCCAACACATGCACCTTATTTATGGTGGAGTCTTTCATAAAGATGTATATCTCCTCACCCAACAACTGCTGGTTCTGATTCCACAGAATGGGGTCCTTATACATCGTCATGCACGAGTCCTGGGAGTTATACACTAACGAGTCGCACACAGCCTGTGCATCCACCCTATATGCCCTTACCTTATTATACGCATGTATCTTGCGGTAAACCGAGTCGGTATTGATATTGAAAGTGAATATCTTGAACGTGTCGGCATGCATATACAGCGTGTCTTTCTGCGAGAAGTCTATCGCCACTGCCTTCTTGGTTGCCATGGCATATCCTTTCTCGTCGTCGTAGTAGCAATAGTCGCCGGTCAGCATGTTCTTGTTGATGGAGTCAGTGTAAATCACGTTGTTGAACGCCTCACTGATACCGGTCTTACTGTCATAATACACGCTGTCGCCCACCATGGTCTTGCCCTCGTCCTTCATCACCGAACGTCCGAAGAGTTCCGACTTCTCCGTCTCGGTATTATAATAACCATCCTCGGTATATATACGGCTTGTCTTCGACGTGATATGCGACGGACCTGTCACATGCGCCAAATGGTTGTCTGTATTATAATATAAGGTGTCGGATGTCAGGAAGAACTTGTTGTTCTTCAACTGCACGTCGTAGTTGAACAGAGCCTGATGCGTGTCAGTGTGATATTCTCCCCAGTCGGATGTCAACGTACTTGTGTTATCCACCAACTTACCACCCTCGAAGAAATATCCCACGTTATACAAACGGTCATAATTGAGACTGTCGGTATAGAGTGTTGACTTACGGTGCTTCAGTATCACGTTATGCCTGGCTATTGCCATCTCGTCGTTTCCGTCATAGTAGGCATAGTCGCTGAAGAGCGACAAGGTGTCGCCCTGGTACATCTTCACATGTCCAAACGCCTCGAACGAGTTGCTTGCCTCGTAGAAGTGGGCACTGTCGCAAAACAGTTTAGCACCGTTATGAGTGAAGTGCACCTTGCCGTTGAGTATCTGGGCATCGGGGTTAACATACTGGTCATAATGCAACACGTCGGCATGCACGAGATACACCCTCTTCGGGTCTTCGCGTCTCTCCGTCCGTGCCTTCTGCCGTCCCTTAGTCTTGCCACGACGACCTGAAGACTGAGCCAGCAAGCTCAACCCAAATAGACAAAGAACGGCAAAAAACACCACCCTATATCCGTTTATCCTATGATAATTACCTTTCAAGAACTTTAATTCTTTAATTTTTAAATTTTTTAATTTCGCCTTGCGACTCCGTCGCAAAGCGACTACCTAATCCATCCTTCGTACTCGAACTTACAGTCCTTGTAGCGGTCGTTGATTCTGACGTATGTGGCCTTAATCTTGTCACACACCCACTGGTGGAGCTTCTCCATCCTGCGCTTGTTCTCCACCACGGCTTTCATCACCTGGAAGTCCTCGGTGATTGTGGCCTTATGACCTTCCACGCGGTTTTTCAGCTTGGCAATGGCACAAACAGTCTTTCCACGGGCGTTTATCATCTGGAAAGGAGCCGACACTTCACCTATTTTCAGGGTGTCTATGGCCCTTGCCACCTCGGGTGGCAAGTCTTCCATATTGAATCTCGAAGTACGCGACATTTCAATGGCTTTTGCCATCAGTCCCTTGTTGTTGCGCGTGTCCTTGTCATCTGAGATATACGACGCACCTTCCTCAAAGGTGAATTTTCCATCCAGAATATCGGTACGGATAGAGTCAAGACGGGCTATCGACTTGACGATAGAGGAGTCAGACACCTGGGGCTTCATCAGGATGTGGCGGCAATTGACCTTGTCGCCTCGCTTGTCAATGAGCTGGATGATATGGAAACCAAACTCCGACTCCACGATTTTCGATACTTTCTTAGGGTCAGTAAGGTTGAATGCCACATTTGCAAATGCGGGGTCGAGTGTGCCTCGTCCTGTGTAGCCAAGCTCTCCGCCCTGACGTGCAGAGCCGGGATCCTCGCTGTAGAGTCGTGCGAGGGTTGAGAACTGAGTCTCGCCCTTGGTGACACGGTCGGTAAACTCGCGCAACTGGTCCTTCACGCGGTTGATTTCCTCCTGCTCAATCTTCGGTGTCTGGGTGATTATCTGCACCTCCACCTCTGTTGGAACGTATGGAATGCTGTCCTCAGGGAGGTCCTTGAAGAATCGGCGCACCTCAGCCGGAGTGACGGTAATGTCCTTCACCAGTTCCTTGCGCATTTCCTCCGCCATCTTGCGGTCGCGCATGGTGTCGTGAAGTTCATTGCGCATCTGTGCGATGCTCTGCTTCTTGTATTCCTCCAACTTCTCCTTCGAGCCTACCATCTGTGTCCAGTAGCTAATCTGAGCCTCCACCTCCTGCATGATTTCCGACTCGGTTACTTCTATACTATCGATGGCAGCCTGATGCAGGAACAGTTTCTGCACGGCTATCTGCTCGGGGATGACACAGTCGGGGTCTCCGCTCCATCTTGCGCCCTCCTGCTCTGCCTGCAGTCGCGCCTCCTCGACATCCGACTTGAGTATGGCCTCGTCGCCCACCACCCAAATCACCTCGTCGATGATACTCTTCTCGGGTATCTGAACCTTTTCGGTAGTCTTATCCACGGTCTCGTCTTCCTCGGCTTTCTGGTTCTGAGCCATAGAGGCGAGTCCAATCAGCGGTAGCATGGCCAGTGCGGCGATGCGGAATCTGTTTGCTTTCTTCATTTATATTAATTATGCTTGTTTACTGTCTTCAATGCTTCCTCGTCAATCTCAACGGCATAACGCCCGCGCAGCTCTGCCACCCAGCGTTTTTCCAGCTCGTCCTGCCAGTCGGTGACTACAGCAGCCTTCACCTCCTCGTATTTCTTCTTTTTATACAGTTTCTTGCGGTTCTTCTTATACCACTTCTGTAGCCCCACCGAGTCGGCAGCCGCCTTTTCCCATACCTCGCGGTTGCTTATCTCAAAGAGCAGCAGTCCGTCGTGATATTCCTGAATGAGGTATTTCATAGCCTCATCCACCTTGGCTATCGAGTCAGCCTTCTGGTCCATCACGTCCTCTGCGGTGAGTTTTCCGTCGCTTGCCTTCACCATGTCAGCCACCTTCTTCTGGGCAATCATGTCGCGCAGGTTACGCTTCTCTATAAATGTAATAATGTTCGCGCGCAAGGAATCGTATGGCTCCAGTTGCTTGCGGTCGGTCATCTTCACGATGTGATATCCCACGGGCGATAAGAATGGCTCGCTCACCTGCCCTACTTCAAGGGCAAATGCCACGTCCTCAAACTCCTTCAGTGTCTGTCCCACACATATCCAGGGCAGCACTCCTCCCTTCTTGGCAGAACCGGGGTCTTGCGACAGTCGGGTGGCAAGGTCTGAGAAGTCCTCGCCCCGTTGTATGCAGGCATAGATGGAGTCTATGCGCACCTTGGCTGAGTCCGCAGCACCCTGACTTGCCTTTTGGGCGAGTCGCAGCAGTATGTGGGCGGGACGTATCAGTCCCTTGTCGCCAATCATCTGCTTGCGGTCGTCGTAAATCTTGCGTGCCTCGTTCTCCACGTCCTCAGAGGTCACCATCAATGGGCGCACCTGCTGGTCGCGGTATTTGGCAAACTCCTTCCTGAACGAAGTGAGGGTATCGAGCTTGGCGTCCAAGGCTGCCGCCACCTTCAGCTTGTAGTTGACGAAAAGCGGCAGATACTGCTCCACGGTTGTTTTCTCGATAACGTCATCCCCGTTGTTCTTGTTGTATGAATACTCAAACTCCGACCTCGTAACCTTCTGACCGTTTATGGTCATCACTACGGGGTCGGAATTTTGTGCCCCCGCCATAACGGCGAAGGCACATAATATACTAACCAGCGATTTTCTCATTCTTCATTGACTTCGTCGATAGCTGGCATCACTTCGGAATAGCTCGAGCAAGCTCGGCTCTTCGCTCAGTTCGCGCAGCCATTCTTCATTCTTCATTCTTCACTCTTCACTTATCAGTTGTTCGGACGAGAGTAGTTAGGAGCCTCGCTTGTGATTGAGATGTCGTGAGGATGGCTCTCGAGCACACCGGCATTGGTGATGCGTGTGAACTTTGCGTCATGCAACTTCTCGATGTTGGCGGCACCGCAGTAACCCATTCCCGAACGCAGACCGCCGATGAGCTGATAGATAACCTCCTGGACTGTTCCCTTGTAGGGCACACGTCCGGCGATTCCCTCCGGCACGAGCTTCTTCACGTCCTTGGTGTCGCCCTGGAAGTAGCGGTCCTTCGAACCATTCTTCTGCTCCATGGCTTCCAGCGAACCCATTCCGCGATAGCTCTTGAACTTACGTCCGTTGAAGATGATAGTCTCACCGGGACTCTCCTCAGTACCGGCTACCAGTGAACCAATCATCACTGAGCTTCCACCTGCGGCAAGAGCCTTGACAATGTCGCCCGAATAGCGAAGGCCACCGTCGGCAATCAATGGAACTCCTGTGCCCTGAAGAGCACTATAAACATCATATACGGCACTCAACTGGGGAACACCGACACCTGCCACAACACGGGTGGTGCAGATTGAACCCGGACCGATGCCCACCTTGACGGCATCGGCACCGTTATCCACGAGCATCTTGGCAGCTTCGCCTGTAGCCACGTTACCCACAACGATATCCACATTCGGGAACGAAGCCTTAGCCTCAACGAGCTTCTCGATTACCGACTTCGAATGTCCATGGGCAGTGTCGATGATGATGGCGTCGGCACCGGCATCCACGAGAGCCTGCATACGGTCGAGAGTATCCACAGTCACTCCCACTCCGGCAGCCACTCTCAGTCGGCCCTTCTCGTCCTTGCAAGCCATTGGCTTGTCCTTGGCCTTAGTGATATCCTTGTATGTGATGAGTCCCACGAGGTGGTTATCCTTATCCACAACCGGCAGTTTCTCAATCTTGTTCTCCTGCAGTATCTGCGCGGCGGCAGTAAGGTCAGTCTGCTGGTGAGTGGTCACCAGGTTGTCCTTGGACATTACATCGTCCACCTTCTTGTCGAGATGACGCTCAAAGCGCAAGTCGCGGTTGGTGACGATACCCACCAGGTGATTCTCGTCGTCCACCACTGGAATACCTCCGATATGATATTCAGCCATCATGTCGAGAGCGTCCTTCACGGTCGAACCCAGACGGATTGTCACAGGGTCGTAAATCATACCATTCTCGGCACGCTTAACGATAGCCACCTGTCGGGCCTGCTCCTCGATGGTCATATTCTTGTGGATAACACCGATACCACCCTCACGCGCAATGGCTATAGCCATCTGCGACTCGGTTACGGTGTCCATCGCCGCAGTGACGAAAGGCACGTTCAGCGCGATGTTACGAGAGAACATGGTTTTCAACTCTACCGTTCTTGGCAGTACCTCAGAATAAGCTGGAATTAACAGGACGTCGTCGAATGTCAGTCCGTCCATTACGATTTTATCTGCAATAAATGATGACATAATGTTGTTCTTTTAATATTATTGCGTGCAAAATTACTGCTTTTTTCTCATATATTAGGTGCAACTCCGACAAAATCTCTAATAATTAACACGATTTAACCGCCTCACCCCCTTTTTTCAGCCTAAACGGCTTCATTACCGCGTTCAAACTGATGACTTTTTACAGTGGAAATATCCATCCAGTCTCATTACAATGGGAAGGAAAAGGAATATGGGTATCACACTGAGTGCAAGTCCGCCTATTGTCCCCACGGCAAGCGAGAACCAGAAAGACTGTTCGTCATAACCGTCGATAAGGAATGGTATCATTCCCAACACTGTCGATAATATACTCAAGTAAAGAACTATGCGGATGCCTCTGGGAGCGTGGGCGTCCCGCCCGCGGCCTGCCGAGGAAACATATATCTTCCCTCTGCGATTATTTTGATTACTCTCTACGCTGACCGCAGGCGAGACGCCTGCGCACCCAGAGGCTGCGCAATTAAAAGGGGCTTGGTTGCGGGTGACAATAATGTAAGTCCGCACCAAACTCGGTCATTCTCCACTGTTTCTCTTACAAAATAGCAGTGTTACACCGACTTTGGTGCGGAGGTTCAGCGACTTTGGTGCGGAGGAACAATGGATTTACAACAGACTTACAGCAATAGAATTACTCAACTTTACTTTACCTTCGGCCAGTGACCGTTGGTTCGGAAGTGGTAATTCCCAATGTATAAGGGTTTTATTTAAACCACAGAGATAATGAGAACCAACGGTCACCGTCCGAAGGGTAAGGTAAAAAGAGATTTTTGATTTTATAGAGTAGGTCGCAAGCGACGGAAAACGCAGAGTTTCCATGCTGTTGTTATTATGCGAAGCCCTCTATGAACTCCAAATGCCTTGGCATTCAATCTCTTTCATAATAAAAAACTCTTAATCTCTTAAACTCTGTGGTTCAAAATCCACTTCCGAAACTTAGGTTAATTCATTGGCTGATTTTTTTCATGGATTTTCTTGCAGGTTTCAAAAAAAAGTATTATCTTTGCACCAAAATTGCGAGATATGGCAAAATACATTAATCCATTCACCGATGTCGGTTTCAAGAGAATCTTCGGACAGGAGCTGTCGAAACCGCTGCTGCTCGACTTCCTCAACAGCCTGTTTGAGGGAGAGAAGCATATCGTCAACCTGACATTCCTCGACAAGGAGCAGCCAGCCTTGTTTGAGGAAGACAGGTCGTTGATTTACGACATATATTGCGAGACCGACGACGGCGAGAAGATCATTGTAGAGATGCAAAACAAGTCGCAGCCATTCTTCAAGAACAGGAGCATATATTATGTCTCGGAGTCGATAGCCCGCCAGGGCGAGCGAGGTTCGGCATGGAACTATGCGATAGACTCGGTCTATCTTGTGGCATTCCTCAACTTCAGTCCGATAGACTTCAAGAAGCAGTTCCGCACGGATGTCGTGCTGGCGGAGAAGGGCACAAAGGAGCAGTTCTCCGACAAGGTGCGGATGATATTCCTGCAGCTCCCGTTGTTCACGAAGGAGGCCGATGAATGTGAGAATCAAGTAGAACGTTGGATTTATTTATTAAAGAATATGGAAACATTGAATAGATTACCTTGGGCGGCTCAGAGTGCCGTTTTCCAGAAACTCGAGAGCATAGCCGACGTGAGCGGCATGACGCGTGCCGAACGCCTACAATACGATGAGGCCCTAAGGAAATACCGCGACACCATCAGCGTGTTTGAAGGTGCTCGTGCAGAAGGACGTGCAGAAGGCATTTTACAAGGGCAAAGAAACGAGAAAATAGAAAATGCCCGCAAGATGAAAGCCTACGGTTTAGAATTGGATATGATAGCCGACATAACAGGGTTGAATATAGATGAAGTGAGGGACTTATAGTTCCTCACTTGTTAACAGATAGTATAGGAGCTATTCGACAATGCCTGTCTTTTGACCTAAGAATAGGGCATTCACTTGACAACTGAATAGGGCATTCTTTAACTCCCAAACCTTGAGTTAATAATAAATATTCCACCCGCGGCAAGGGCACCGGCGAGGACATACTTCCAATAAAATGGCTCGGCGAGGCAGATACATGACGAAACCGCCCCAATCACAGGGATGAGGGAGTTGAATATCGCCACCTTTCCCACGGGATTGCATGTCAACAACTTGTTGTAGAGAGTGAATCCAATGGTGGATATACCAATGAGCATCAGCAGGATAAGCACTCCCGCGACGGTGACATTAGGCAGCCATCCGCCCATCAGCAAGGCCGGAAGAATCAGCAGTCCACCGCCAATGGCAAGGCTATACCCCGTGCCCACGAACACGTCCACACGCCGTCCCAATCCGCGCGTCATCAGCGAGGCGAAGGCAGAGCAAAGCGCATTGAGAATGATCATCCCGTCGCCAAGCCACGTGAACTGTCCGCTATCCTTACCGCCGAGGTTAAGGGCGAGGATGCCGAGAAACCCCACAACGCATCCGATGGCCTTGCGCACGGTCATGCGGTCGCTCTTGAAGAAAACACATGCAAGAATCACAACGGTGAACACGCCCATCGAATTGAGTATCGCGGCACGTGCCCCATCGCTGTGTGACAGTCCGAAATAAAAGAACGCATAGTGAAAGGTGGTATTGAGCAGCGAGAAGAGCAGCACATACCACCAGTCGCGCCTTCCACTTAAGGAAAAACGCCGATGAGTGGCGCGGGCGACAGTCAGGATGATAAGTCCTGAAACGCAGAAGCGGATACCCGCAAAGAGCATCTTGCTGCCCGTCATGTCGGGAGTGATCCTGAACTCCCCGAATCCGAGCTTGATCAGGGGATAAGCCCATCCCCACAATATTGCCGCCGTGAGGGCAAGCCCAGCCACCCATGCCGGACGTTGGAATATACTGACCTTAGTATCTTTCATCGTTGTATTATCTGATTGAGTTTCATTGTCTTTAAGAATTATTCATCCATCATAATCAGCTCATAGTTGGTGCTCCGCCCTCCGCCGTCATTGCTCTTGCGCAATATCCCCTTGGCTATCAGGTCGTTGATGTCGCGCGTGGCAGTGTCCTGAGAACAATGGTTAATCTTATACCATTTGGAAGAGTTAAGTTTGCCCTCAAAACCGTCAAGCAGCTTGTTTAGCACCTTACGCTGGCGTTCGTTGAGCGGAGTGTCATGATGCTTGTCCCAAAAACGTTTCTTCATCACCACCCTCTCGGTTTTGTCAAGGGCAGTCTCAACCGCCTTGCGCAGCGTCTCAAGAAACCACACTATCCACTCCGTAATGTCCAGACCACCCTTCTGCGCCCTCTCTAAGTGCAGATAATACTCATTGCGATGGCTTAGTATCTCCGACGAGAGACTGTAGTAGCGTTGAGCTGAACGATCTGCACGAGATAGCAGACACTCGGTTATCGTGCGGCACAAGCGTCCGTTGCCATCGTCAAAGGGGTGGATGGTCACAAACCACAGATGCGCCACAGCTGCCTTTATCAATGGGTCGATGCTATCGGAACAACGGTCAATCCATTCAAGAAATTCGGCCATCATCTCTGGCACGTCTCTACCCGGCGGAGCCTCATAGTGCACCGTCTGTCGTCCCATGGGGCCAGATATCACCTGCATGGCCTCTTGCTCGTTGCGCCATGCGCCCACGTTTATCTTATACATGCCACTGCGCCCTGTGGGAAAGAGTGCGGCATGCCAGGCGAAAAGTCTCTCACTGTCAATAGCTTGACTGTAGTTGGCAGTGGCGTCAATCATCACTTCCACCACTCCGTCGGTATAATGGTCGGGAGTAGTCACTCCGCCATATTCGAGACCTAAATGCCGTGCCACCGACGAGCGCACACTGTCATGATTGAGGGTCTCGCCCTCGATGCCGGCAGAATTGACAATCTCCATAGTCATCGAATCGAGCACAGTCTCCCCTTGTTCCTCTAAGCCAAACATAGACAGCCTTCCTGCAAGCCTTCCACGCAGCACATTCACTGTAGCCAACAGTTCACTAAACCTGCTTGCGTCCCAATGCACCCGTGGCCATCCTTCCACCTGCCATATATACCTTTCTCTCATAATCTTCAGTATTTTGGCTGCAAAATTACGACAATTCCGCCAACTATCCAAACATTTGCGGAGAAAAATGTCATTATTCTCCGCAAAAATGCGGAGAATAAACAGTATCATACATGAAATAACATCAATCCATTCGAATTGACATAAACCACTTTATATAGTTTAAAGGTAGAGTCGCTATTTTTTTGTGAAACACTGCATTTTTATGGATAAGCGACTGAATTGCTGAGGCTTAAGCATTTTCAACACTACACTTACACTGCACTAACACTACATATAGACTACACACCTAAAAATAGTAGTTTTGTAAATAATTACTACTAAGATTTAGATGCAGTGTTAGTGCAGTGTTTATGTAGTGTTAGTGCAGTGTTTGAATCATTTAATATATTGATAACATGTAAGTTAGGCGTAAAAATGCAGTGTTTTAATAAAATACAGAGCGTGTATCATATTCGGATTCCTATATCTTAAAATATTTAAACCATACGCCTTGTTTTGTCTTCTTATGTTAAATAATGTATTCAAAAGCTGTGCTTTTGCCCTACTTTTTGAGCAGAAAAGAGGCTAATCCTTTGTTCATCCTTCGATGATCCTTCGTTCATCCTTCGTTCATCCTTCGATTAAATATAATAAAAGTTAAGAAGAATGATGCTTGGAGCAACGTAGATACACCAGATGAGGAACAATGTCACTTGTTAAATTTTATTCTCGTTTACAAGTAAATAATATGGCGTATAGGTTATTACTATTTCGGGTTATAGAAATGGTGGGCGCAGAATTGTCTTATATCGTCTTTCTACATCAAACCACAACGCTTGGCGTGTCTATACTGCCTAAATAGGATTGTCTTATATCGTCTTTCTACATCAAACCACAACCGTGTGACGACGGAAGCGGACACCTTGGCTATTGTCTTATATCGTCTTTCTACATCAAACCACAACTCCACATAGTTCGATATGGTTGATGTTGATATTGTCTTATATCGTCTTTCTACATCAAACCACAACCTATCTCGGTGGTCTTGAAACGATTCGCGATTGTCTTATATCGTCTTTCTACATCAAACCACAACCATACTTGGCATATACTGCTTGTCGGTTAAATTGTCTTATATCGTCTTTCTACATCAAACCACAACTACCCGCAAAGTGACACATTTAAAAAATAAATTGTCTTATATCGTCTTTCTACATCAAACCACAACCGCTCCCTGCTGAGGTTGAGCTGGCGGTCTATTGTCTTATATCGTCTTTCTACATCAAACCACAACTATGTGGAGCGTTGCGGATGCGACAGGGATATTGTCTTATATCGTCTTTCTACATCAAACCACAACTGCAACTTGTTCGCACCCTGCAAACTTTTGATTGTCTTATATCGTCTTTCTACATCAAACCACAACTCGATTTCGACAAGTCCAATAAGATGATAAATTGTCTTATATCGTCTTTCTACATCAAACCACAACAGCGTTCAGCGTGATGTCAAACGTCACGTCATTGTCTTATATCGTCTTTCTACATCAAACCACAACTGCAATACGGTTGGGGTGCGGCTTTGATTAATTGTCTTATATCGTCTTTCTACATCAAACCACAACCCGAGTTCGAGGCAATGTACTACGGCAGTTATTGTCTTATATCGTCTTTCTACATCAAACCACAACGGTATGCTCAATGTTGAGAGGGACAAGTTATTGTCTTATATCGTCTTTCTACATCAAACCACAACTTGAATAGCTTGTTTATCTTCTCGACCTCGATTGTCTTATATCGTCTTTCTACATCAAACCACAACTCGCTGCATACGCTTTGCGATTTCGATTGCATTGTCTTATATCGTCTTTCTACATCAAACCACAACTCTGTCTCCTGCTGAATGGCTACATTTACAATTGTCTTATATCGTCTTTCTACATCAAACCACAACTGTATGGCTCTCTGCTCGGTCGTAACTTCAATTGTCTTATATCGTCTTTCTACATCAAACCACAACTTGGTTTCGAGGCTCTCTATGTCCGTAAAATTGTCTTATATCGTCTTTCTACATCAAACCACAACGAGTGGCGAACACGTGAGACCACGGCTGGATTGTCTTATATCGTCTTTCTACATCAAACCACAACCGCCTACGGTAGCATACGTGGCGGAGAAAAATTGTCTTATATCGTCTTTCTACATCAAACCACAACATAGAATTTCTTCAGCTCTTCGTCCATTATATTGTCTTATATCGTCTTTCTACATCAAACCACAACAGGGTTGGGGGAAGTGGATGGAAGCCATTTATTGTCTTATATCGTCTTTCTACATCAAACCACAACTGAGAAGCGTGCATGAGACACAAGCGAATACATTGTCTTATATCGTCTTTCTACATCAAACCACAACTGTCTGCGTGTCGCAGGGAGTGACGAGCAGATTGTCTTATATCGTCTTTCTACATCAAACCACAACATTTAAACCGTCGGCAGTGAAGTACTTGGTATTGTCTTATATCGTCTTTCTACATCAAACCACAACTAGTTCACGTTATATGGAGGGTCGGTTATGATTGTCTTATATCGTCTTTCTACATCAAACCACAACAAGCCAGCAACCGAGACGAGAACCGCACGCATTGTCTTATATCGTCTTTCTACATCAAACCACAACCTCACGCAGCTTGCCCATAGCAGATTGCATATTGTCTTATATCGTCTTTCTACATCAAACCACAACAACCTCTGTGTCGGGTTCTCTTCCCTGACTATTGTCTTATATCGTCTTTCTACATCAAACCTCAACGGCGGTCGTACATCGCCCATCCCTCCATGATTGTCTTATATCGTCTTTCTACATCAAACCACAACACTGGTGTCAACTCTCTGCCCGTCGATGTAATTGTCTTATATCGTCTTTCTACATCAAACCACAACTTCGCTCGCCGACGCGCTGACATACGACAATTGTCTTATATCGTCTTTCTACATCAAACCACAACCACAGCCTGTAGCTTCTCAGCAAGCGTCCTATTGTCTTATATCGTCTTTCTACATCAAACCACAACCATCGCTCATACATAATGAATCAAAATCTATTGTCTTATATCGTCTTTCTACATCAAACCACAACGATATAGCCATAGCACGCTTATCTTCATCATTGTCTTATATCGTCTTTCTACATCAAACCACAACTGGAACGAAGCACATTGTCCGCTCGCCGCCATTGTCTTATATCGTCTTTCTACATCAAACCACAACCCCACATACATCTCAGGTAGCTCCTTGCTATTGTCTTATATCGTCTTTCTACATCAAACCACAACCATTGTGTTCAGCGCGCTTATGAACACGTTATTGTCTTATATCGTCTTTCTACATCAAACCACAACGGAAGGCTGCCCCAGCCCCAAGCCCCCAGCATTGTCTTATATCGTCTTTCTACATCAAACCACAACTTGACTTCGACAAGACAAATAAGATGATAAATTGTCTTATATCGTCTTTCTACATCAAACCACAACTCTTGCGACATCTACAAAAGATACAAAAGCATTGTCTTATATCGTCTTTCTACATCAAACCACAACTGCAAGGAGGGTGCGACCGTGGGCAAGGCATTGTCTTATATCGTCTTTCTACATCAAACCACAACCCGACAAGAAGCTGGTCAAATGGTAGGAAAATTGTCTTATATCGTCTTTCTACATCAAACCACAACTAAATGGACGTGCCGGACTGAATACCGTAGATTGTCTTATATCGTCTTTCTACATCAAACCACAACTGGGGGGAGAATCCCCCCAAATGGCTGCAAATTGTCTTATATCGTCTTTCTACATCAAACCACAACTATTGTAGTTTACTTAAGTTTATATACTAATTGTCTTATATCGTCTTTCTACATCAAACCACAACGACAAGGTGAACATGGCGCAGACACTGCGTATTGTCTTATATCGTCTTTCTACATCAAACCACAACTTGTATCTTCGCATACCTCTACGATATGTCATTGTCTTATATCGTCTTTCTACATCAAACCACAACTCCGTCACGAACTGGAGCGAGGGTGAACGTATTGTCTTATATCGTCTTTCTACATCAAACCACAACTAGCAAACAGAATTCGTCTACATAGAAATAATTGTCTTATATCGTCTTTCTACATCAAACCACAACCGACGATATGCGCCGATGGAGCATCGAAGGATTGTCTTATATCGTCTTTCTACATCAAACCACAACTAGATGACTCTTTCCGCAAACTGCTGATCGATTGTCTTATATCGTCTTTCTACATCAAACCACAACCTTACTTATATATTCTCCTGATTTACAGTCAGTTTTATTATACATGAAGTAATAATTATGAAATGATGAGCGTATTTCGTTTGCAAAATTACTAAAAAAATTCCAATTGCAATGGAGTTGGACGAGCTTTTTTCTCTACCTCACCCCATATATTAACAATATTTGAATATTGTTTGTCTGTAATGGACATTATTGTCACATGACCTCGGGGTGGCGTAAAAGAGCGAACTCGCTTAACATGGACTTGCACACTTTCTAAAGAACCACAATAACGCATATAGACACTAAACTGATGCATTACAAAACCATCCTTCTCAAGATTCTTTCGAAACTGAGCCGCAGCTTTCTGATCCTTCTTCAGCTTTACTGGTAGATCGAACATTACAATCAGCCACATTATGTGATATGCATTAAGGCGTTCATAACTCATGATAGTGAAGGTAAACTAAGTTTTGAGGTTTCTTTAGCATAACATTTGACAAGACTCGAAGTTGTCATTGACAAACCTACACTTAACGGTCTATTCACGTTTTCAAATACTGTATCAGCATACAATACCATTATCAATTTTGCCTTAGTATCTTTTGTGAGTTCAATATTACCTTGCATCAGCAAATCATATACTGCCTCGTCCACAAACGGACGATACGGCTCCATTATGTCATCAGCTAGCGGAAAGGCATTACTCCTATTATGATGATAAATACCAATAGCAGGGAATAAGCCTGAAGAAACAATAGCACGAGAGACTGCAGCACGCAATATTGTATATCCATAATTCAAAAGGGCATTTACACCCGGAAGTGACCTGTCACGAATAAAATCTGGTCCAAACAACCGCTGGAAGTAAAGTCTTGCAGCTATACCCTCGCGATTGTCAGAATCTCCACTCTTGACATTTGAATAATATGGACGCAGGCAAGTGCCATCCTGCCCTACCCTTTCAAGGAGCAGAGACTGATTACGTATCTTTGACTCTACAATCTGTTTCCATAATTGCTTCTTCAAGACTTCTCCACAAGCCATCTGATAGCGAAGTGTTTCGCCCTGCAAGTTGTTGCCCTCAAAGCCCAACAACATAGATGAAGGCATTCCCTTTGAATTACAAAAAACTACTTGCACTTCATTCTCTGTCAATTCATTCAACAAGGGCAATGTAATGCTTACCTGCTGATGTTCAAGCACAACCACCCCAATATCTTCAATTGGGACGGTTGTGGTATGTTCCGGATCATCCTTGTAGGCAAGTACAAGTTGCTGATTGCGGAGTGATAAATACACAGGGTTGGAAAACACTAATGTACGCTTCAGCATAGTCAATTATTCTTAAGGATTATTTCGCCTAATGCATTTATTTCAAAATCATAGCCTTCAACGAGGGCATAAAAGTTTGACATACTCATAGAGATTTCAGACCTATATGCATCTGACTCTTTAAATGCACCTGCATTCCTCTCTTTGGTTAATATAGACGCTTCACGAGCTTCTTGATGATGTCTTAATATTACACGACCATCCTTTTTCATAATTGCAACGTAATACAATCTCTTTGAGACTAATGAAGAATTATTCACATCGATAATCTCATCTTCAGATTGCAGCAATATGAGCATAGTACCTGTTTTCAATAAACACCTATATCTTAATCCATTTTTCATCTCAGCTGAAATTGGATAACAATGTTTTACATCTGAACTTCTACGATAATATTTGGCAGCATCCAACATGTTTACGACTTCAAATGATCGTTTGATTTTTCCTTTGAATATACCTTCGTATATAGCAAAGCAATAATTTCCATCTGTCTCTACATGATACTGCCTCTTATAGTCTTTATCTGATTTATCACGATGATTTCTTATATGAAGCGGTTCCTTAGCTTTATAATAACATCTCACTTTTTTGATAACTATCCCCTTGTCCTCATTCATATATATGATGCCCGAGACTGCTTCTTTAACCTGAATATTTCATACTAATAATAAAAAAGTGAGGTTATTTAACACTATC
>SAMEA3663208__coassemble_187_pt1 | contig 28379 bp, 40 predicted proteins | sample SAMEA3663208__metabat2_low_PE_010 | metagenome-assembled genome bin SAMEA3663208 (sample SAMEA3663208) | pig gut metagenome | biome: pig gut; feature: pig-associated habitat; material: faeces | place: China | collected 2013
GGAAGCCGCCTTCTTTTCAAATCAAAGTCGAGCCTCGAGGATAGCAATATCTTCGAGGCTTTTTAGTAACCCACATCTTCGTTTTCTATATTCATAGATGATTCAATTTGCTAATTAATATGTCATTATTACTTAATTTTCCGTTTTGTATTGTTATAATAAGTTAAATATTCGTCATAATTGGCTTTATAACACTCATAAAGTTGGTCGTTTCAAAAATATTTCGTACCTTTGCACCCCAAAAGGTCTAATATGGACTTATGTTAACATAGAAAATTCATAAAATATATATATAATTTTAAAAGAAAAGAACAATGCCTACAATTCAACAATTGGTAAGAAAAGGCAGAAAGGTGCTCGTGGACAAGAGCAAGTCACCTGCTTTGGACTCATGTCCTCAGCGTCGTGGTGTTTGCGTTCGCGTTTACACTACAACACCTAAGAAGCCTAATTCGGCAATGCGTAAAGTTGCCCGTGTGCGTCTGACAAATCAGAAAGAGGTTAACTCTTACATCCCCGGAGAGGGACACAACTTGCAGGAGCACTCAATCGTGTTAGTTCGTGGCGGTCGTGTTAAGGACCTCCCAGGTGTACGTTATCACATCGTACGTGGTACTCTTGATACCGCCGGTGTTGCAAACCGTACTCAGCGTCGTTCCAAGTATGGAGCAAAGCGTCCTAAGGCTAAGAAGTAATAACCGGAGAAGGTTACAAGCCCAAAGGACATACATTATTTATTAATTTAGTTTTGCTGGAGAGATTGTTATTAAAAGGTTGAGTAAATACGCAAGTGTGCGCGTTGAAGATCAATAAATACAGCCCCAGTCAAATTCATCATTAAAAACAAAAATGAGAAAAGCAAAACCAAAGAAGAGGGTTATCCTCCCGGATCCCGTCTTCAACGACCAGAAGGTCTCAAAGTTCGTTAATCATCTCATGTATGATGGAAAGAAATCCATCTCATATGAGATTTTCTACAATGCTCTTAACACTGTTAAGGCAAAGATGAGCAATGAAGAGAAGTCTGCTCTCGAAATCTGGAAGACTGCTCTTGACAACATCACTCCACAGGTTGAGGTGAAGAGCCGCCGTATCGGTGGTGCAACATTCCAGGTTCCTACAGAAATTCGTCCTGACCGCAAGGAGAGTATCTCCATGAAGAACATGATCGGTTATGCACGCAAGCGTTCTGGCAAGTCAATGTCAGATAAGCTCGCTGCTGAGATTATGGATGCTTTCAACAATCAGGGCGGAGCTTTCAAGCGCAAGGAAGATATGCACCGTATGGCAGAGGCTAACCGCGCATTTGCTCACTTCAGATTCTAATTTAACGAAAAAGGTAATTAAAAAATGGCAAACCGCGATTTACATTTGACACGTAACATCGGTATCATGGCTCACATCGATGCCGGTAAGACTACCACTTCTGAGCGTATCCTGTTCTATACAGGTAAAACTCATAAGATTGGTGAGGTTCATGATGGTGCTGCTACCATGGACTGGATGGCTCAGGAGCAGGAGCGTGGTATCACTATCACTTCTGCTGCCACAACATGTAGCTGGACATACGAAGGTAAGCAGTTCAAGATTAACTTGATCGATACTCCGGGACACGTTGACTTCACCGCTGAGGTTGAGCGTTCACTCCGCGTACTTGACGGCGCTGTTGCAACATACTCTGCTGCTGACGGTGTGCAGCCACAGTCTGAGACCGTTTGGCGTCAGGCTGACAAGTACAATGTACCTCGTATCGGATATGTAAATAAGATGGACCGTTCTGGCGCTGACTTCTTTGAGACTGTTCAGCAGATGAAGGATATTCTTGGCGCTAACCCTGTGGTTCTTCAGGTGCCAATCGGTGCTGAGGAGAATTTCAAGGGTGTTGTTGACCTCATTAAGATGAAGGCTATTCTTTGGCACGATGAGACTATGGGTGCTCAATATGATGTCGAGGATATTCCCGCTGACCTTCAGGATGAGTGTGACGAGTGGAGAGGAAAGCTCCTCGAAGCTGCTGCCGAGTATGATGAGGCAATCATGGAGAAATTCTTTGATGATCCTGATTCAATCACTGAAGCTGAGATTATCGCTGCTATCCGCAAGGGTACCGTGGCTATGGAGTGCACTCCTATGATTTGCGGTTCTTCATATAAGAACAAGGGTGTTCAGCCTCTTCTTGATTATGTTTGCGCATTCCTTCCTTCTCCTCTCGATACAGAGGCTGTTGTAGGTACTAATCCTGATACTGAGGAAGAGGAGAGCCGTAAGCCATCTGAGGATGAGCCGACATCCGCTCTTGCATTCAAGATTGCAACTGACCCATATATGGGACGTCTGGTATTCTTCCGCGTTTATTCTGGTAAGGTATGTGCAGGTTCTTACGTATTCAACTCTCGTTCAGGTAAGAAGGAGCGTATCAGCCGTCTGTTCCAGATGAACTCTAACAAGGAAATTCCTATGGAGTCTATCGATGCCGGTGATATCGGTGCTGGTGTAGGTTTCAAGGATATTCGCACCGGTGATACACTTTGCGACGAAGGTCATCCAATCGTTCTCGAGTCAATGTCATTCCCTGACACTGTGATTTCTATCGCAGTTGAGCCTAAGAGCCAGGCTGACATCGCCAAGCTTGACAATGGTCTTGCCAAGCTCGCTGAGGAGGACCCGACATTTACTGTTCGTACCGACGAGCAGAGCGGTCAGACTATTATCTCTGGTATGGGTGAGCTTCACCTCGATATCATCATCGACCGTCTGAAGCGCGAGTTCAAGGTTGAATGTAACCAGGGTAAGCCACAGGTTAACTACAAGGAGGCCATTACCAAGACAGTCAACCTCCGCGAGGTTTATAAGAAACAGTCTGGTGGTCGTGGTAAGTTTGCTGACATTATTGTTAATGTTGGTCCTGTTGACGAGGATTACAAGGAAGGTGGTCTGCAGTTCATCAACGAGGTTAAGGGTGGTAACGTACCCAAGGAATTCATTCCTTCAGTTCAGAAGGGCTTTGAGAACGCCATGAAGAACGGTATCCTCGGTGGTTATCCAATGGATAGCATGAAGGTCACACTCATCGATGGTTCATTCCACCCGGTTGACTCTGACCAGTTGTCATTTGAGCTTGCAGCGCTGAATGCTTATAAGAACGCATGTGTTAAGGCAGGTCCTGTACTTATGGAGCCTATCATGAAGCTTGAGGTTATCACACCGGAAGAGAATATGGGTGATGTTATCGGTGACCTCAACAAGCGTCGTGGTCAGGTTGAGGGTATGGAAGAGGCTCGCAGCGGTGCCCGTGTCGTAAAGGCCCAGGTTCCCCTTTCAGAGATGTTCGGTTATGTAACCGCTCTCCGTACAATCACTTCAGGACGTGCAACCAGTTCAATGGAGTATGACCACCACGCTCCTCTTTCAAGCACAATTGCCAAGGCAGTGCTCGAGGAAGTTAAGGGTCGCGCCGATCTGGTATAAAGAATATTCGAGAGGAGTGTGGCGTCGCTTAGCGAATGACTCTTAAGCGACGTACCACTTCCTCCTATATATTAACAATTATCATATTATTAATAAAACAAATGAGTCAGAAAATCAGAATTAAGCTGAAGTCATACGACCACACTCTCGTTGACAAGTCAGCAGAAAAGATTGTGAAGGCAGTTAAGGCTACAGGCGCGATCATCAGCGGTCCTATTCCATTGCCAACACACAAGCGTATCTACACAGTTAACCGTTCGACCTTCGTCAACAAGAAGGCACGTGAGCAGTTCCAGCTTTCAGACTACAAGCGTCTGATTGACATCTACAGCTCAACAGCAAAGACAGTTGACGCTCTGATGAAGCTTGAGCTTCCGAGCGGTGTAGAAGTAGAAATCAAAGTATAGTCTAATTTTTAATTTAAATTGAAATGCCAGGATTAATTGGAAGAAAAATCGGAATGACATCCGTTTTCAGTGCCGACGGTAAGAATGTACCGTGCACTGTTATCGAAGCTGGTCCTTGTGTTGTAACACAGGTAAAGACCGTCGAGACTGACGGTTACAAGGCTCTTCAGTTGGCTTTCGGCGAGGCAAAGGAGAAGAACACTACAAAGCCTATGCAGGGAGTATTCAAGAAGGCCGGTACAACACCAAAGCGCCACTTGGCCGAGTTCAAGTTTGACGAGGAGTATAACCTCGGTGACACTATCTCAGTTGACATCTTCGACGGAGTTGAGTTCGTTGACGTTGTCGGTACATCAAAAGGTAAGGGATTCCAGGGCGTTATGAAGCGCCACGGATTCGGTGGTGTAGGTCAGAGTACTCACGGTCAGGATGACCGCGCCCGCAAGCCGGGATCTATCGGTGCATGTTCTTACCCTGCAAAGGTGTTCAAGGGAATGCGCATGGGTGGCCACATGGGTGGTGATAGAGTTACAACTCAGAACCTCAAAGTTTTAAAAGTTATACCGGAGCATAATCTCATTCTCGTGAAGGGTAGTGTTGCTGGTTGCAATGGTTCAACCGTTTTAATCAAGAAGTAAATGGAAATTAGCGTATTAAATATCAATGGCCAGGAGACCGGAAGAAAGGTGACTCTCAATGAGGCAGTTTTCGGAATCGAACCAAATGACCACGTTCTTTATCTGGACGTTAAACAGTACCTCGCTAACCAGCGTCAGGGTACAGCTAAGGCAAAGGAGAGAAGTGAGCACGCTGGTTCTACCCGCAAGCTTGGTCGTCAGAAGGGTGGCGGCGGTGCCCGCCGTGGTGACATCAACTCACCAGTGCTTGTAGGTGGTGGACGTGTTTTCGGTCCCAAGCCCCGCGATTATCGCTTTAAGCTGAACAAAAAAGTAAAAGTTCTTGCTCGTAAGAGTGCTCTGTCATACAAGGCACAGGAGAATGCAATTGTTGTTGTTGAAGACTTCAATATGGAGGCTCCAAAGACTAAAGATTTCGTAAATATCTCTAAAAATCTTAAAGTTGACGGCAAGAAAGCCCTTTTTGTTTTGCCAGAAGCAAATAAAAATGTATATTTGTCAGCTCGTAACTTGCAGCGCACCAAAATTACGCTTGCAGCACTGCTCAATTCGTACAATGTTTTGAATGCAGACGTGCTTGTTGTAACTGAGAATTCGCTGAAGACTATCGACGGAATCTTAAATAAATAATAGGAGACAAAAGAAATGGCATTTATCATCAAACCATTGGTCACTGAGAAGATGACCAAGATTACAGACAAGTCTTCTGCCGACAAGACCTTCACCCCGAAGGCTGGCAAGAACAAGGGCCAGGAGATTACCAAGGTTGCTACACCGAAGTATGGCTTCGTAGTTCGTCCCGATGCTAACAAGCTCGAGATTAAGAATGAGGTCGAGAGTCTCTACAATGTTACAGTATTAGACGTTAATACGATGCGTTATGCCGGTAAGCGTTCATCACGCTATACCAAGGCTGGTCTGATCAGAGGCCAGAAGAACGCATGGAAGAAGGCAATCGTCACTCTCAAGGAGGGCGATACTATAGATTTTTACAGCAATATTCAATAATAAGAAATGGCAGTACGTAAATTAAAGCCGGTTACACCCGGTCAAAGACACAAGGTTATTGGCACGTTCGAGGAAATTACTGCATCCGTGCCAGAGAAGTCTCTCGTTTACGGTAAACGTTCTACCGGCGGTCGAAACAACACCGGTAAGATGACAGTTCGCTACAAGGGCGGCGGCCACAAGAAAAAGTTCCGCCTTATCGACTTCAAGCGAGAGAAAGATGGTGTTCCAGCAGTTGTGAAGACAATCGAGTACGATCCTAATCGTTCGGCTCGTATCGCTCTTCTCTTCTATGCTGATGGTGAAAAACGTTATATCATTGCTCCTAACGGACTTGAGGTGGGTGCTACACTGATGTCAGGAGCGGATGCAGTGCCAGAGATTGGTAATGCACTTCCACTCGCCAACATCCCAGTAGGTACGGTTATCCACAACATTGAGTTGCGTCCCGGTCAGGGTGCCCTGCTCGTTCGTTCGGCTGGTAATTTCGCTCAGTTGACTTCTCGTGAGGGTAGCTATTGTGTAATCAAGCTCCCTTCAGGTGAGACTCGTCAGATTCTCTCTGCTTGTAAGGCTACTATTGGTAGTGTAGGTAACTCTGACCACGCTCTTGAGCAGTCTGGTAAGGCTGGTCGCTCACGCTGGCTCGGTCGTCGTCCTCACAACCGTGGTGTTGTTATGAACCCGCATGATCACCCGATGGGTGGTGGTGAAGGACGTCAGTCCGGAGGTCACCCACGTTCACGCAAGGGTCTGTACGCTAAGGGTCTCAAGACTCGCGCACCGAAGAAGCTTTCGAACAAGTATATCATTGAAAGAGCAAGTAAGTAATTCAGTTAACTAAGTGTAAATTATGAGTCGTTCATTAAAAAAAGGACCGTACATTAACGTATCGCTCGAGAAGAAGATTCTCGCTATGAACGAGAGCGGAAAGAAGAGTGTAGTTAAGACTTGGGCTCGCGCTTCAGTGATTTCTCCTGACTTCGTCGGACACACTGTGGCAGTCCACAACGGTAACAAATTCATTCCTGTTTACGTAACTGAAAACATGGTTGGTCATAAGCTCGGCGAGTTTTCACCAACACGTCGTTTCGGCGGCCATGCAGGTAACAAGAAGTAACAGGCATCCATCAAAATTAAAGCAAACAAATAATGGGAGCAAGAAAACATATTAAGGCTGAGGAAAGAAAAGCAGCCCTTAAAACACAATATTTCGCCAAGCTCAACGGCGTTCCTTCTTCTCCGCGCAAGATGCGCTATGTTGTTGACATGGTGCGCGGTATGGAAGTTAACAGAGCACTCGGTGTTCTCCGCTTCTCCAAGAAGGCTGCCGCAGCTGACGTTGAGAAGCTTCTCCGTTCGGCTATCGCCAACTGGGAGGCCAAGAATGACCGCAAAGCCGAAGAAGGCGAACTCTACATCTCTAAGATATTTGTAGATGAAGGCGTAACAATGAAACGTATGAGACCGGCACCGCAGGGTCGTGGATACAGAATCCGCAAGCGTTCAAACCACGTTACTCTGTTTGTTGATGCTAAAACTAATGACAAATAATAAGCAGAATGGGACAGAAAGTTAATCCAATAAGCAACCGCCTCGGTATAGTAAGGGGTTGGGATTCAAACTGGTTTGGAGGCAAGAACTTCGGTGACAACCTCGTTGAGGACCAGAAAATCCGCAAGTATCTCAATGAGCGTCTTGCAAAGGCAAGTGTTTCTAAGATTGTCATCGAGCGTACTTTGAAATTGGTTACCATCACTATCTGCACTGCACGTCCAGGTATTGTCATTGGTAAGGGTGGACAGGATGTCGATAAGCTTAAGGAAGAACTTAAGAAGCTTTACGACAAGGAGATTCAGATCAACATCTTCGAGGTGAAGAAGCCTGAACTCGACGCCAACATCGTAGCAACAAACATTGCACGTCAGGTAGAGGGTAAGATTGCTTACCGTCGTGCCATAAAGATGGCTGTCGCTAATACAATGCGCGCCGGTGCTGAGGGAATCAAGGTTCAGATTACAGGACGTCTGAATGGTGCCGAAATGGCACGCAAGGAAATGTATAAGGAAGGACGTACTCCTCTGCATACATTCCGTGCAGACATCGACTACTGCCACACTGAGGCTCTGACCAAGGTGGGACTGCTCGGTATCAAGGTTTGGATTTGCCGTGGTGAGGTTTACGGCAAGCGCGACCTTGCACCAAACTTCTCACAGGAGAAGTCAAACAACCGTGGCAATGGTGGTAACGGTGGCAGAAAGTTCCGTAATAAGAAGAATAAGTAATTAAAAAGTAAGAAGCTATCATGTTACAACCTAAGAGAGTAAAATATAGAAGACCTCAAGATGGTCGCGGCAACAAAGGCAACGCCCACAGAGGTACACAGCTGGCTTTCGGCTCATTCGGCATCAAGACACTTGAGGCCAAGTGGATTGACAGCCGTCAGATTGAGGCAGCCCGTGTAGCTGTCAACCGTTACATGCAGCGCGAGGGTCAGGTTTGGATCCGCATTTTCCCGGATAAGCCAATCACCCGCAAGCCTGCTGACGTCCGAATGGGTAAAGGTAAGGGAGATCCCGCAGGATGGGTTGCACCTGTGACTCCAGGACGTATCCTCTTTGAAGTGGAGGGAGTTTCTTTTGACATCGCCAAGGAGGCACTTCGCCTCGCTGCTCAGAAACTGCCAGTGAAGACTAAGTTTGTTGTTAGACGTGATTACGATAAAAACGCTTAATTATGAAGATTAAAGAAGTTAGAGAACTCGAGACCAACGATTTGGTTGAAAGAATCGATGCCGAGGTTGCTAAGTACAACCAGATGAAGTTGAACCACGCAATCACTCCAATGGAGAATCCATCTGAGATAAAGGCTACACGTCGTGACATTGCTCGCATGAAGACTGTTCTTCGCGAGAGAGAACTTAACAATTAATTAAGAAGGTCAGATGGAAACAAGAAATTTAAGAAAGACAAGACAGGGTGTTGTTATCAGCAACAAGATGGACAAGACCATCGTAATCGCTGCCAAGTTCAAGGAGATGCACCCTATTTATGGTAAGTTTGTCCAGAAGACAAAGAAGTACCATGCCCATGATGAGAAGAATGAGGCAAACATCGGTGATACAGTACTGATTATGGAAACTCGTCCTCTGAGCAAGACCAAGAGATGGAGATTAGTTCAAATTGTTGAAAAAGCTAAGTAATTATGATACAAGCAGAATCAAGACTTACAGTATGTGATAACAGCGGCGCCCGCGAGGCCTTGTGCATTCGTGTACTCGGTGGTACACGCCGTCGTTATGCAAGCGTGGGTGACGTTATTGTCGTTGCTGTCAAGAACGTCATTCCGTCAAGTGATTTGAAGAAAGGTGCAGTGTCTAAGGCTTTGGTTGTTCGCGTGAAGAAGGAAATCCGTCGTCCCGACGGTTCTTATATCCGCTTCGACGACAATGCTTGTGTATTGCTGAACAACGCTGGTGAACTTCGTGGTAGCCGTATCTTCGGCCCTGTGGCACGTGAGCTTCGTGCTGTCAACATGAAGGTTGTGTCTTTGGCACCTGAGGTTCTTTAATATTAAAAAAGAATAAAGAAATGACAAAGTTGAAGATTAAGAAAGACGATATGGTGCTTGTCCTCGCTGGAAACAGCAAGGACAAGAAAAACCAGAATGGCAAGTATCCTGCACCTCACAAGGTACTGAAGGTTCTTGTGAAAGAGCAGCGTGCCATTGTAGAGGGTGTGAACATGGTGTCTAAGAGCACCAAGCCTTCTGCAAAGAATCCTCAGGGTGGCATCGTTAAGCAGGAAGCGCCTATCCACATTTCCAATCTCGCATTGGTTGACCCGAAGACCGGCGAGCCTACACGTGTGGCTATTAAGAAAACCGACGACGGCAAGAAGGTGCGCGTCGCCAAAAAGTCAGGGGAGGAGATTAAGTAATGAATACAGCACAGCTTAAGAAACAATATGCAGAGCAGATTGCTCCCGCATTGGAGAAGCAGTTCAACTACTCATCAAAGATGCAGGTTCCTGTATTGAAGAAGATTGTAGTTAACCAGGGTCTGGGTGACGCTACTCAGGACAAGAAGATTATCGATGTTGCCATCAACGAGATTACTGCAATCACTGGTCAGAAGGCCGTTGCAACTTATTCACGTAAGGACATCGCTAACTTCAAGCTTCGTAAGAAGATGCCTATCGGCGTTATGGTAACTCTCCGTCGTGAGCGCATGTACGAGTTCCTTGAGAAACTTGTTCGCATTGCACTCCCCCGTATCCGTGACTTCAAGGGTATTGAGAGCAAGTTTGATGGTCGTGGCAACTACACCCTCGGTGTTCAGGAGCAGATCATCTTCCCGGAAATCAACATCGATTCAGTGGACCGCATCCAGGGTATGAACATCACCTTCGTTACAACTGCCAAGACAGATGAGGAGGGTTATGCTCTTCTGAAGGCTTTCGGTCTGCCGTTTAAGAACGCTAAAAACGATTAATAGATATGGCAAAGGAATCAATGAAGGCCCGCGAGGTTAAGCGCGCCAAGCTTGTAGCCCGCTATGCAGAGAAGCGTGCAGCTTTGAAGAAGATTATCGCTACATCCGAGGATCCTGCTGAAGCTTACGAGGCAGCTCGCAAGTTGCAGAGCATCCCCAAGAACGCAAATCCCATCCGTCTGCACAACCGTTGCAAGATTACGGGTCGTCCTAGAGGATATATGCGTCAGTTTGGTCTTTCCAGAATCCAGTTCCGTGAGATGGCATCAAACGGTCTGATTCCAGGAGTAAAGAAGGCCAGCTGGTAATCTCCAGAGAGAAGATATTTTTATTTTTTAATATTGTCGGGGTCGGCCCGATTAATTAAACAATTATTTTTATGACAGATCCAATAGCAGATTATCTGACGAGGTTGAGAAACGCAATCATGGCTCATCACCGTGTTGTTGAAGTACCAGCTTCAAACTTGAAGAAGGAAATCACAAAGATCCTCTTCGAGAAGGGATACATCCTCAACTACAAGTTTATCGAGGATGGTCCTCAGGGAACTATCAAGGTGGCTTTGAAGTGGAATCCTTCCACTAAGGAGAATGCCATCAAGTGCCTTAAGAGAGTGTCCACACCAGGTCTCCGTAAGTACACTGGTTACAAGGACATGCCGAGAGTTATTAACGGATTAGGTATTGCAATCTTATCTACATCCAAAGGTGTAATGACAGACAAAGAGGCTTCCGCACTGAAGATCGGTGGTGAGGTTCTTTGCTACGTTTATTAATTTTGGGAGGATAGAATATGTCAAGAATAGGTAAATTGCCAATCGCAATCCCCGCCGGAGTAACAGTTGCTCAGGGTGCTGACGGTGTAGTTACCGTCAAGGGTCCTAAGGGAGAGCTCTCTCAGAAGGTTGATTCTTCAATCATCGTCAAGATAGCTGATGGACACATTACGTTTGAGATTGACGAGAACAGTCCTGTTAACATCAAGCAGAAGCAGGCATTCCATGGTCTTTATCGTTCACTGGTCAACAACATGGTTGTTGGTGTGAGCGAGGGATACAAGAAGGTGCTCGAGCTTGTTGGTGTCGGTTATCGTGTATCTAACCAGGGCAATCTGATTGAGTTTACTCTTGGTTATACACACCCGATCTTCATTCAGCTTCCATCGGAAGTGAAGGTAGAGACTAAGTCAGAACGTAACCAGAATCCTATTATCACTCTTGAGACCTGTGACAAGGCGTTGCTCGGACTCATTTGTGCCAAGATTCGTTCTTTCCGTAAGCCAGAGCCTTATAAGGGTAAGGGTATCTTGTTCAAGGGCGAAGTTATTCGCAGAAAGTCTGGTAAGTCAGCTTCAGCCAAGTAATTTTAAAACTTTAAGATTATGACAACAAAGAAAGTAGAAAGACGAATTAAAATCAAATATAGAATTCGCAAGAACGTTTTCGGCACAGCCGAGCGTCCACGTATGAGCGTTTTCCGCAGCAACAAGCAGATTTACGCTCAGGTAATAAATGACCTTGAAGGCAAGACTTTGGCTTCTGCCTCTTCACTGGGTCTTGAGGCTATGCCCAAGATTCAGCAGGCTGAGAAGGTCGGTGAACTCGTTGCAAAGAAGGCTCTTGAAGCTGGCGTGACTTCTGTAGTGTTTGACCGTAACGGTTATCTCTATCATGGCCGCGTTAAGTCTTTGGCTGATGCAGCTCGTAAAGGTGGACTTAATTTTTAATCGATTATGGCAATGAACAAAGTTAGAATAAACAGTGACGTTGAGTTGAAAGACAGATTGGTTGCTATTAACCGTGTTACTAAGGTAACAAAGGGAGGTCGCACCTTTACATTCGCAGCCATTGTTGTTGTCGGCGACGGCAACGGAATCATTGGTTGGGGTCTCGGCAAGGCTGGTGAAGTGACAGCAGCTATCGCCAAGGGCGTAGAAGCTGCCAAGAAGAATCTTGTTAAGGTTCCTGTACTCAAGGGTACTATTCCTCACGAGGTAGAGGCACGCTTTGGCGGTGCACAGGTGTTCCTCAAGCCGGCAGCAGCCGGTACCGGACTTGTTGCCGGTGGTGCTATGCGTGCCGTACTTGAGAGCGTTGGTGTAAAGGATATCCTTTCAAAGTCTAAGGGTTCTTCTAACCCCCACAACCTCGTTAAGGCTACAATCGTGGCATTGAGCGAACTTCGTGATGCATATACAATTGCCGGTACACGCGGTATAAGTATGGACAAAGTGTTTAGAGGATAAGGAGATAAGACTATGGCAACAATTAAGATCAAGCAGATTAAAAGTAAGATTGGTGCTCCTGCCGACCAGAAGAGAACTCTTCAGGCCCTCGGCCTTCACAAGATTTCTCAGGTCGTTGAGAAGGAAGATAATCCCGTTATCCGCGGTATGATTCGCAAGGTTCACCACTTAGTGACCGTTATTGACTAATTTTTAGAACTTATAAAAACAGATTCGATTATGAAACTTCATACATTAAAGCCAGCCGCTGGTTCTACCCACTCAGAGCGCAGAATAGGCCGTGGTCCCGGTTCGGGTCTCGGCGGTACTTCTACCCGTGGTCATAAGGGAGCCAAGGCAAGGTCTGGCTATAAGAGAAAGATTGGTTTCGAAGGTGGTCAGATGCCTCTCCAGCGTCGTGTTCCGAAGTCTGGTTTCAAGAATATCAACCACAAGGAATATTTTGCAGTTAACCTTTCAACTATCCAGAAGATTGCCGAGGAGAAGAATCTCGCCAGGATTGGAATAGCTGAGTTGGTAGCCGCAGGTCTTACCAATGGCAAGGAGCTTGTAAAGGTTCTTGGCAACGGTGAACTCAAGGCTAAGGTTGACGTTGAAGCCAATGCATTCTCCAAGAGTGCTGAGGAAGCAATTAAAGCAGTAGGTGGTAACGCAACAATAATCTAAAGAATAATGAAGAAGTTTATAGAGACACTAAAGAACATCTGGAAGGTTGAGGATTTGCGCACACGCATCCTGATTACCCTTCTTTTCGCAGCAATTTACCGTTTCGGTTCGTTTGTGGTGCTTCCTGGCATCAATCCGGCCATGTTGGACAAACTGCAGTCGCAGACTCAGGGAGGTCTTATGTCGTTGCTCGACATGTTCTCTGGTGGTGCATTTTCCAATGCCTCAATCTTCGCATTGGGAATTATGCCTTACATCTCGGCTTCTATCGTTATGCAGCTTCTCGCTGTAGCTGTACCTTATTTCCAGAAGATGCAGCGTGAGGGCGAAAGCGGACGTAAAAAGATAAGCATGTACACTCGGTGGCTGACAGTGGCAATCCTGCTGTTCCAGGCCCCGAGTTACCTGCTCAACCTTAAGATGCAGGCAGCAGGTGCTCTTGCCACCGGCATCTCATGGTCTGTCTTCCTGGTTCCCGCTACTATCATCCTTGCAGCTGGAAGTATGTTCATCCTTTGGTTGGGTGAGCGCATTACAGATAAGGGTATAGGTAATGGTATTTCTCTTATCATTATGCTTGGTATCATCGCCCGCCTGCCCCAGGCATTCATCCAGGAGGTAGGTTCAAGGTTCACCGCTATCACTGGTGGTGGTCTTGTGATGTTCCTCGTTGAGATTATCATTCTCTATGCAGTTGTTTGCGCATCTATTGTTTTGGTACAGGGAGTCCGCAAGGTGCCTGTACAGTATGCTAAGCGTTTAGTAGGCAACAAGCAGTATGGTGGTGCCCGTCAGTATATCCCTCTCAAGCTGTTCGCGGCTAATGTGATGCCTATCATCTTTGCCCAGGCATTGATGTTCATCCCATTGACAATCGTTCAGTACTCTAATCCTGAGAATTCAAGTTGGGTATTACATTCTTTGATGGATCACCGTAGTTTCCTATATAATGTAGTGTTTGCAGCCCTTATTATTGCATTCACATATTTCTATACTGCTATTACATTGAATCCAACCCAGATGGCTGAGGACATGAAGCGCAACAATGGTTTCATTCCTGGAGTCAAGCCCGGTAAGGATACCGCAGAGTACATCGACACTGTCATGTCGCGTATTACTCTTCCTGGTTCGCTCTTTATCGCCTTTATTGCGATAATGCCAGCCTTGGCTGGAACACTCAATGTACAGGATGCTTTTTCACAGTTCTTTGGAGGAACATCACTTTTGATTCTTATCGGTGTTGTGCTTGACACACTCCAGCAGATTGAGAGTCATCTTATGATGCGTCACTATGAAGGTCTGCTCAATTCAGGCCGCATTCATGGTCGCGGAGGTGTAGCGGCATATTAACATTCTGGGAAGAATGAGTATATTTCTGAAGACTGAAGATGAAATTGAGCTGATGCGCGAGGCCAACCTTCTTGTAGGAAGGACACTCGCGATGTTGGCAAGAAATATCAAACCAGGTGTAACGACCCTCCAGTTGGACAAGTTGGCTGACGAGTTCATTAGAGATAATGGTGCCGTCCCGACTTTCAAGGGGTTTCCCAATCCATACGGAGGGCCGTTTCCCGCAAGCATCTGTACTTCTGTCAATGAGATAGTGGTACATGGTGTTCCGAACAGCGCGACAGTCTTAAAGGATGGTGACATCATCTCGATAGATTGCGGTACGCTTCTCAATGGCTATAACGGCGATTCCTGTTATACGTTCTGCGTAGGGGAGGTGAGTGAAGAGGTTAGAAACCTGCTGCGAACCACCAAGGAATCCCTTTACAAAGGTATAGAGGCGGCAGTTGCCGGTAATCATATTGGAGATATCGGTTATGCAGTTCAGACACATTGCGAAGCTCAAGGATATGGAGTAGTCAGGGAACTGACCGGCCATGGAATTGGACGCAAGATGCACGAAGAGCCCAATGTACCAAATTACGGAAGGCGTGGAAACGGAAAGATGCTAAAGGCAGGCATGTGTATAGCCATCGAACCTATGATAACCATGGGTGACCGGAAGATAGGCCTAATGCCCGACCGTTGGTCGATCAGAACACTTGACGGCAAGCCCGCAGCGCATTTCGAACACACAATAGCCATTAGAAAAGGCAAGGCAGATATTTTATCATCGTTTGAAGAAATTGAAAGTTTAGAAGGAAATATTTAAAGTATGGCAAAACAATCCGCTATAGAGCAAGACGGAACAATCGTAGAGTCGCTCTCGAATGCAATGTTCCGAGTAGAACTGGAGAATGGAGTGCAGATTATCGCCCACATATCGGGTAAGATGAGAATGCATTATATCAAGATACTTCCCGGCGACAAGGTGAAGGTGGAGATGAGTCCTTATGACCTGACAAAGGGAAGAATTGTATTTAGATACAAATAAAACAATAGAATAGTAATATGAAGACAAGAGCATCATTGAAGAAGCGTACCCCTGACTGCAAGATTGTACGTCGCAAGGGACGCCTGTTCGTTATCAACAAGAAGAACCCTAAGTACAAGATGCGTCAGGGTTAATTTATCAGTAAAACATTTTAATTAATTATTTTTTTAACAAATGGCAATAAGAATTGTTGGAGTAGATTTGCCCCAGAACAAGCGTGGCGAAATCGCATTGACTTATATCTATGGTATAGGTCGAAGTAGTTCAGCAAAGATATTGGATAAGGCAGGAGTAAGCCGTGATCTGAAGGTCAACGAGTGGAGCGACGATCAGGCAGCCAAAATCCGTGAAATAATCGGCGCTGAATTCAAAGTGGAAGGTGATCTCCGTTCAGAGATCCAGTTGAATATCAAGCGACTGATGGATATTGGTTGCTATCGTGGTGTCCGTCATCGTAACGGTCTTCCTGTTCGCGGTCAGAGTACCAAGAATAATGCTCGTACCCGTAAGGGTAAGAAGAAGACTGTTGCTAACAAGAAGAAGGCCACGAAGTAATTGAGAGTTAAGAATTAAAGGTTAAGTATTAAGAATTAAATTTTCGATTATATCATGGCAAAGAAAACAGTCGCTTCAAAGAAAAGAAACGTAAGGGTTGACGCAATGGGTCAACTCCATGTTCACAGCTCTTTCAATAATATTATCGTGTCCTTGGCTAACAGTGAGGGTCAGGTTATCTCTTGGTCTTCAGCTGGTAAGATGGGATTCCGCGGTTCAAAGAAGAACACTCCGTATGCTGCCCAGATGGCAGCTGAGGATTGCGCAAAGGTAGCCTTCGACCTTGGTCTTCGCAAGGTAAAGGCATACGTAAAGGGCCCAGGTAACGGACGTGAGTCAGCTATCCGTGCCATCCACGGTGCTGGTATTGAGGTAATTGAGATTATCGATGTTACACCGCTTCCACACAATGGATGCCGTCCTCCGAAGAGAAGAAGAGTATAGTCAATTGTTCACAATAATATAAAAGAATACATTAAGAATTATGGCAAGATATATTGGACCGAAATCAAGAATTGCGCGTCGTTTTGGAGAGGCCATCTTCGGCGCAGACATAGTTTTGTCTAGGAGAAACTTCCCTCCTGGACAGCATGGCAACAACCGTCGCAGAAAGATGTCGGAGTATGCAGTCATGCTGGCAGAGAAGCAGAAAGCCAAATATACTTACGGAGTGCTTGAGCGTCAGTTCCGTAATATGTTTGAGAAGGCAGCCAAGGCTGACGGTATTACCGGTGAGGTACTGCTCCAGCTGCTTGAGTGCCGCCTTGACAACGTAGTTTTCCGTCTGGGTATTGCTCCTACACGAGCAGCAGCCCGTCAGCTCGTTGGTCACAAGCATATTACTGTAGATGGTCAGGTAGTCAACATTCCTTCATATTCTGTAAAGGCAGGTCAGGTGATCGGTGTACGTGAGAAGTCAAAGTCGCTTGAGGTTATTGAAGCAGCTCTTGCAGGTTTCAACCACAGCAAGTATCCTTGGATCGAGTGGGACGAGAACACCAAGAGTGGCAAGTTCCTTCACCGTCCTGAGCGTGCAGACATCCCTGAAAACATTAAGGAGCAGTTAATCGTTGAGTTGTACTCTAAATAAATCATTAAATTAATGGCGATATTAGCATTTCAAAAACCCGATAAAGTCGTAATGTTGGAGGCCAATGACAAGTTCGGCAAGTTCGAATTCCGTCCTCTTGAGCCTGGCTTCGGTGTTACTGTAGGTAATGCCCTGCGCCGCATTCTTCTTTCATCACTTGAGGGTTATGCCATCAACACTATCCGTATCACGGGTGTTGAGCATGAGTTCTCATCAGTATCTGGTGTAAAAGAAGATGTTACCAACATTATCTTGAACCTTAAACAAGTAAGGTTCAAGCAAGTAGTAGAAGAATTCGAGAACGAAAAAGTCAGCATCACCGTCGAGAATTCTACAGAGTTCAAAGCCGGTGACATCGGCAAGTATCTGACTGGATTTGAAGTGTTAAACCCAGATTTGGTGATTTGTCATTTAGATTCCAAGGCTTCAATGCAGATTGATCTTACTATTAACAAAGGTCGTGGATATGTGCCGGCAGATGAAAACCGCGAGTTCTGCACCGATGTGAACGTAATACCAATCGATTCTATTTACACTCCGATTCGCAACGTTAAGTTCGCTGTCGAGCCTTATCGTGTCGAGCAGAAGACCGACTACGACAAGCTCGTCATCGAAGTAACGACGGATGGTTCCATTCACCCGAAGGATGCCCTTAAAGAGGCTGCCAAGATACTTATCTACCACTTCATGCTGTTCTCTGACGAGAAGATTACTCTTGAGAACAACGACGTGGAGGGTAATCAGGAATTCGACGAGGAAGTACTCCACATGCGTCAGTTGCTTAAGACCCGTCTTGTTGACATGAACCTCAGTGTGCGTGCCCTCAACTGTCTTAAGGCTGCTGATGTCGAGACACTCGGCGATCTTGTACAGTATAACAAGACTGACCTCTTGAAGTTCCGTAACTTCGGTAAGAAATCGCTCACTGAGCTTGATGATTTGCTCGAGAGTCTGAATCTTTCGTTTGGAACTGACATTTCAAAGTATAAATTAGACAAGGAATAACCCTTGACATCAAAACAGTAAACAAAAAATGAGACATAATAAGAAATTCAATCATCTCGGTCGTACTGCTGACCACCGCAAGGCCATGCTCGCTAACTTGGCTATTTCGCTGATCATGCACAAAAGAATCACTACGACCGTTGCCAAGGCTAAGGCCTTGAAAACATACGTAGAACCCTTCATCACCCGTTCTAAGGAGGATACAACCAACTCACGTCGTGTTGTTTTCCGTTACCTTCAGAACAAGGAGGCTCTTAAGGAGCTCTTCGGTGCAATCTCAGCCAAGGTTGCTGACCGTCCGGGTGGCTATACACGTATTATCAAGCTTGGTTTCCGTCAGGGCGACGCTGCTCAGATGTGCTTTATCGAGCTTGTTGACTTTGACGAGAACATGGCTAAGACTACTACAAAGAAGAAGTCAACACGTCGTTCCCGCAAGTCTTCTAAGGCTGAAGCTCCTGTTGCTGAAGCTGCAGAAACAACTGCTACCGAGGCTCCCGCAGCTGAGGAAGCAAAGGCAGAATAATAGATTTGTTCTCCATATTTTCAGGGTTCTCAACGAAGTGATTTCGGAGGGAACCCGTTTTTTTATAAAAATATCGGTCACCTCAAGAAAGTTGAGATGACCGATATTTTTTTTATGTATATGACTATTTATTATTAATAGTTCTGGGCACTGATTTCGAAGTAGCTCTGTGCGTGAGCGCATACGGGGCAGAGCTCGGGAGCCTTCTTGCCAACCACGATGTGTCCGCAGTTGCGGCACTTCCAGATAGTGTCGCCTTCGCGTGAGAATACGATACCCTCCTCAATGTTCTTCAGCAACTTGAGATAGCGCTCCTCGTGATGACGCTCAACCTCAGCCACACCGCGCATCTTTGCGGCAATCTCAGTGAAGCCTTCCTCATCAGCTTCCTTGGCCATACGGTCGTACATGTCGGTCCACTCGTAGTTCTCGCCCTCAGCGGCAGCCTTGAGGTTCTTCATTGTGTCCTGGATAGCTCCGCCCTCAAGATACTTGAACCACAACTTGGCGTGTTCTTTCTCGTTGTCGGCAGTCTCGGTGAAGAGAGCTGCAATCTGTTCATATCCCTCTTTCTTTGCCTTAGAAGCAAAATATGTGTACTTGTTGCGAGCCATTGACTCACCTGCGAATGCGTCGAGAAGATTCTTCTCGGTCTTTGTTCCTTTAAGTTCTTTCATAATGTCTTATATTTAATTATTAATGATGATTTTAACTAATTCAGGTGCAAAGGTAATAATAATAAATGAGTATTCCAAACAGAATTTCTCTATCATACGATAGATTATTTCTATTTATCCTTTAGCGTGGGCCATCCGTCATCAGTCCACGAGATTTCCCTGCATATAAGGATTGACGCTCCTTTGAGTGCCACGGCATATCCATGGCAAAGGAAATAGTCCTTTCCTTGGAATGAATAGGCAGAGCAGTGTCCTGCCGCCTCAAATTCCTTCTTGTCGCCCTCTATTACCAATGTTCCTCCAAGGTCAGCCATGTCCTTGCCGTTGCGGTCGAGGTATGGACCTTCGATATTTCGGCTTCTGCCCACTACCACCTTGTATGTACTCTTCATTCCCTGGCAACAGTAGTCCCAAGATACAAACAGGTAGTAATACCCGCCATGCTTGAAGATGAAAGGAGCCTCCACGGGATTCTCCATGGTGTCCACGTGCTTTCGCCTTGCGATAGTCTTCATCTTTTGTCCTTTGGCAATGTGCATTGTGGTGTCCAGTTTCACAAGCTGGATGCCGTCCCAGAACGAGCCGAATGTCATCCAAGGCTCCCCATTGTCGTCAATAACGAAGTTGGGGTCGATTGCGTTCCAATTATCACGTCCTTCGCGTGAGCATACGATAGCCCCTTCGTCGTTCCATGTCTCATCCACATCGAGCGATCGTGCCGACAGCAGTCCTATTGCCGATGTGTTCTTGCCGAACGTAGAGCAACTGTAAGCCATCCACCATCTGTTCTTGTATCTGATTATGTCCGGAGCCCATACGTGGTTGCGGAATCCGGCTACGGAGTCGTGCGTCCATTTCGGTATTACACTCATAGCAGGAGTTGCTTTAACTGTCCAAGTCTTCAAGTCCTTCGAAGTGGCATGTTGAAGTCCTATGCCGGTGCTGTAGATGTGATATGTCCCGTTTTCTAAGGCCATCACGGGGTCATGCACCATCAGTGTGTCAGTAGTGAAATCGCTTTGCGGGCGATGTCTTTGAGCATGCAGTCCCAAGGGAATGTTTAGGAGTGCGAGCATTGCCAGTTTACAGATAGGTTTCATTGTTTTATTCATATTTTATATAGTTAGTAAATATAGGTATATTTCATCTCAGCATTATCACCCTCTGGAGAATCAGATGCTTGTATGCGCGTTTCAGGTCTTCAGGCAGAAATGACCAGTTGATAAAGTCGAGCCATTTCGGTAAGGCGCGCCGAAACTTCTTGGCTATGTTCTCGATAACCTTGTCGTTGAGTCCTGACAGCGTCATCGACTTTACAAAATCACTGCGTCTTAGCTTGCGTTTCTTGCCGTTGAGCATGAGTGCAAGTTCCTCCGGGTCTTCGGGCATGATGAGTGTAGTGGCGAGAAGGTCGTATGCCGGCGTGAGTGTATATCCGTGTCCGGTATTGTAGAGCGAGAAGTTCTTCAGGTGCATGTCGGCATTACCGGTAATCCATGAGAAGACAACCACCTCCCAGAAGTTCACGAGATCGAGTTGCGGCACGGATGAGTATTTCCTTATATGCTTGGCAATTTGCTCGTATGAACCCTTGTATTTATATTCGGTCAGTCGTTCCGTCAGTTGGCACATATCCTCCATAGGCACTTTCTTTCCGTCGGGTGTTCTGTCAATGCGTCGGGTGATATAACAAAGCTCACCGTCGGCGAATCGTATCATTCCATGAGGCACAACCGCAATCTTTGCCACTTCAGCGAGATGCATCGTGAGGTCTTCAATTTCAGGCAGACAACGGTATGCCTCAGTATGCGGTTTGAGGATATATCGTCCCCATAATCCCACAATGGTAAAGCGGTCAGGTTCGTTCTTGCCTCCACGGTTAATGTCGAGTGAGAGCTTTGCCTGTACACCGGTCAGTGTAGTCTGGCTTCTCACCACCTGTTTTGCCAGTTCGCCAATTTCGCTTCTCAAGAATGGCAGTCGTGGTGGAGTCTTTGTGCCAAAGAGTTTCTTGGAGCAGGCGGGATGATAGTCCACCTGTCCTTCCTTCAGTTCCTTATAGCAATATAGACATCTCTCACACATATTACCTTATATTATATATTAGATTCATCAGGAATAATGCTTACAGCCCCAATGCAGTCCTTGCAGCAAGCGAGCAGTAGCGACATACGGTCGCGCTGGTTTATCTTCCAACTGTTTTCTGCGATATTCAGCAGCCATCCCTCGGGTATGAGTCCGTCGAAGAATGGGAAGAGCACCGTGTCGCGGTATTCTTCCTCTCTCAGCGGTAGTGTAAGGCTTATAGCCTCGGCACCGTCAGCGTCGAGATAACTGTCGAGATACCTGAATCCGAACCCACTCTCGTCTTCAGTCAGCACCCCCGCCAGTCTGTCATGCAGATAAACATTGGCCCTTTTCATCCCAATTTAATCCTTTAATTCTTAAATTATTTAATTCCTCATAACCGCCCCGACTTCCCTTCCGAACAGTGCGAGCACCTGGTTGATCTTGTCCATTCTCAGCGTCTGCTTGCCCTGTTCCAGGTCGCGCACGAATCTTAGTCCCACGCCAGCCTTGGCAGCGAGGTCCTCTTGGGTGAGCGAGTGTTCACGTCGCATTTCTTTGACGAAAACAGACAGTTGCATATCCATATTCATTGTCTTTTATACCTTATCGGGTACAAAGATAATAATAATTTCTCAAACTATACCCTAAAAGGTATAAATTATATGATTATTTAACATCTTATACCCGTTCGGGGATATTATAAATTTCTCATTCCTCATTCCTCATTCTCAATTTCACCCTATATCCCGTAATGGCAATGATAATGCTCATCAGCGGACTGAGGAGATTGAAAAAGCAGTAGGGCAGATAGGTGAGAGTGGCTACACCGAGCACCGTGCTCTGCGTCATACCGCATGAGTTCCACGGAATAAGCACCGATGTCACCGTCACCGAGTCCTCGGTGGCACGGCTAAGCAGCCGGCGCTCCAAGCCGTTCTTGTCGTATATCTCGCGGAACACGTTTCCCGAAAGCAATATGCCCATATACTGGTCAGCCACAGTGGTGTTAAGCACCAGCCCAGTGGCTACGGTTGAGGACACGGTGGAAGTGCGCCCCCGTGCAAATCGTGTGAACAGTCGGGTGATGCCCGCCGTCATGCCGCCCGCCGTCATCGTTGCACCGAAACACATGGCGCAAAGTATCAGCCACACCGTGGAGAGCATTCCCTCCATACCCCTCGTTGCCACCAGCTCGTCGAGCATCGCGTCAGAGGTCTTTATAGCTGTCCCTCCATACACTGCCTGCATCGCGCCTCTAAACATGTCTCCATCGGCAATCTCCGCTACAACATCCGGCTGGAATATCAGCGCAAACACCACCCCCATCAACGTAGAGGCAAACATAGTCACCAATGCGGGCAACTTCTTGACTATCATAATAGCAGTGGCTGCGGGAACAATTAGCAGCCACAGACTGATGTCATATCTTCCTATGATAGCCTCCTGGCAAGCCGCCAAGTGTGCCGTCTCCGTTGCCGTATGCGCCCATCCCGCAACGAAGAATATCAGCAGTGCTATAGAGAACGAGGGAATCGTCGTAATCATCATATATCGGATATGCGAGAAAAGATTGACGTGGCATACGCTCGAAGCCAATACCGTAGTGTCGGACAACGGCGATATCTTGTCGCCGAAATACGCTCCGCTGATGATGGCTCCCGCTATCCATCCCTCGTCGAATCCCTGCGCCTTGCCGATGCCCATAAGAGCCACTCCGATGGTGGCGATAGTAGTCCACGAACTGCCGGTCATCACGCTCACTGCGGCACTTATGACACAAGTGGAAGCAAGGAACACGCTCGGGTGTATTATGTCAAGACCATAATATATCATCATCGGCACCACGCCGCTCACCATCCATGCGCCTCCCAACGCTCCGATAAACAGCAGGATTATCAATGCCGACGACACGTGGGATATGTTCTTGGCTATTTGACTCTCAAATTCGTGCCATCTCACCTTGCCCGCCCCGATGCCAATAATGCAGCATACCGCCGAAGCCGCCAGCATCACTATCTGGCTCGGTCCGCTCAGTGAGTCGCCGCCGAAGGCACGTATAGTAAATACCAGCATTGCCATCAGCAACAGTAGTGGGACAAGAGCCAGCCATATAGGCAGCTCCACGCGTTCGTTGTTGTTATTCTTCATCCTCAGTATATGATAATACGTAAATTTGCGGCAAAGTTACAAATAAATAATGGAAATACAAAGGAAATGACAAGAAAACTGATACATAACAATAAAAGACCTCCGTGACAGGCTTGCCACGGAGGTCTTTGTTTGAAAGGGAACTGAATCCAGAGTCAGATTCAGTTGACCTTGGTTATCACTTTCTTGCCATTGGCAAGAGTCTCAATCTTTATCACAGTGCCCTTGTATGCCTTGTTTACCTTGATACCCTGCAGGTTGTAGTAAGCCACAGACTTGACTGAGGAAACATTCACACCGTCGATGGCAGTTGTAACAGTGGCGTTTGCAGCCTCGCTCAGACCGCCCATCTCGTTGGCGGCGCGCACTGACCATGTGGCTGTGGCATCGTCAACTTCGTATGAAGGCACGGTAGTGTTGGCTACATAGGCGCCATTCTTGAATATAACCCAACAGAACACATAATCGCTGTTGTCCCATGTCAACGCCTTGGTGTCGGTGTTGATGATAACGTTCGCAGGAGCGGAAGCCTGCTCGGTAAGAGCTGTCGGATCCCAATCGTCGTCCTGTCCCATCACGTTGTCGAGTGACATTGACTGCACGTCGTCGATGGTGAGAATCGGGTCATTGTCATGCGTTTCGCCTTCCTTGTCTGTCCATGATGTGCGACGTCCTGAGAGGTCGAGCGTTGTGCCTGATGCGAGGTAAGAGTTATACTCGGCAAAGCGTTTCGGCCAGCCGCCGCTCATGTCTGCCCAACCATTGCCAATAGGTGCAGCGTCCATCTTGGTGTTGATGAAGCTTACGGTAGGAGTGCCGCTACCCCATGGGCGACCGAGATAGAATGATACATCAGATGTCTCCTTCTTGATGTAGCAGTTCTGGAATACATAACCGTAGTTCTTTGCTTGTGAAGGAACTGCGAGATAGCCGCCGGTGCCGCACTGCTGCAGTGTCACCTCGTTATAGAAGACGTCACCCTTGCCGCAAAGGTAGTCGGTGCGTCCGCGGAGCACGCCACCCTCGAAGTAGAACTTACCCGACTGGTTGTTCGAAACGTATGTATCCTGATATCCCCAGAGGCAAGCGTCCTTGAAGATTGTGCGGTTAGACTTGTCTTGGAGCACGATGTCACGTCCGTGGGCGTCTCCCATGGATGACTTCATGGTGAGGTTCTGGAAGTAAGCGTCGTGACCGTCCTTGTTGATGATGAGCACGTCACCCTTGCCTATGCCTTCGAGCGGACAAGCCTGGCCAAAACCGTTGTCCCAAGTTGCGTCAGGAGTCTGGTTGGTGATTACCACGCCTTCCATCGACTGTCCGATGAACGATACGTACGGCGAGTTGAGGTATGAGCGTGGGTCGGGATATGTATTGCCGTCACCACCTGTGGTAGTGCCGTTAGTGTCAAATACATAGTTGCCGTCGAGGATGAGTATGCGGAAACGCTCTGTAGCGTTGGTGCCACGTGCGTTTGCAGCTGCGAGAGCCTCGGTGATGGTACCGTCGTTAGGAACGATGAAGTCGTATGTGCCCTTTGTCACAGCAGGCTTAACCTTAGTCTGGAAGTTGATGACGATGTCATTGGCAATGGCATTGTCTGTGAGGTCGGCTACAGAACCAGCTGCCAACGTGAACTGATAGTCGGTAGAGTATGTAAGACCCTTGTACTCGCAGATGACGGTCTTGCCGCTTGCAGTCATCGGCAATTCCATGTTGCCGATAGTGGCCTTGGCAGCATCGGTCAACTTCACTTTCTCGTTGAATGTGAGCACCACCTTGCCATTGGCTGACGCTCCTGTAGCTCCGTTCTCAGGTACTGAGCTGACAAGCTCAGGGGCGGTGCCGTCGTCAATGAACTGTGCTGTTCCGATGATATAAGAACCTCCGAGAGTGATACCGTCGTTGGCTGAGCTGCTGCCTGTTACAGTAGAAGTCTTGTCGCTAATCCAGCGGATATATACCTTCTCCTTGTTGTTTGCGTCGGCAGGCAGTGAGAATGTGCCGTCAGTCCATTTCTTTGCGCCCTCGATAGTGAGCTTGCCGATAGAAGTCCATGTCTCGCCGTCGAGAGAATATTCGATGCTCTGAGTGGGATAAGCGTTGTAGTTGTAAACCATAGCGGTTATCACCTTAAGGTCGGTGAATGCAGATGCGTTCACGCAAGTCTGCCAGTGATGGTGGCCTACATCGCCATTTGAGCTGCCAGCCACCCAGCATACGGCACCTGGACGGCCTTCGTAACCTCCGGCTGCCTGCTGGCTCTTGTCAAGCCAACCCTTTGCCTCGCCGGCCTCATTGAGCATCACGAGACTTGCAGCGTCGTTGTCGGCAGCAGCGAAGTCAGCGGCACGGCCTGCATTGCCCGGGCGGATGAAATCCCAACCGGCAATATAGTCGATAGCTGCATAAGAAGCCGTGAAGCTCTTGTCCTCATTCATCATGACAGCCATCTCGGCTGCTGTCTCGCCATTGCTCCAGTTGGTGAAAGTGAGTATTGGGTTAGAAGAAGCTGAAATCACAACTTTCGTGCCTTCCTCATACATGTTCTTTCCATCCACTACTGTAGGAGCAGGTGTGAGGCTTAACATATAGTCGTTGGCACCGCCCTCTACGGCGATATCCAAAGCATAAGTGTTGACCTGCTTGAAGTTGGCGGTGAGGGTTTCATCGCTTGTTACGGTATATTTGAATTTTGCTTCAGTCGAAACCTCTTCGCCGGCGGCATTGGTCCAGTTGACAAAGTCATAACCGAAGTTCTCGGTTGCAGTGAGCTGCACCTCGTCATTCTCAAGATATTCATCCGATTTTGGATAAATTGACACTTCGCCGCCTTCAGTCGGGTTGGCAGCCAATGTGAGAGCGTATTTGTTCACGGCAACCATAGTGCCGTTGACAGTACCATCTATTGTTACGCGTCCGAAGAGGCCTTCCTTGGCTGAACTTACACCGATGGTGGCATAGAGATAGAAACCGTCGGTGCCTGCGAGTTGGGCCTGCTGCTCTGCGGTGAGTGTAATGTCATACTTATACACAGCCTCGTTGTCGTAATCCTTCTTGGATGAGCTTTTTCCCTGACGCCAAGCGGTGTAAGTGCCAAGAGCCACCTCAGTGCCGTCAGCCTTTTGTGCAGTCACTTTCACACCCTTCTCAGCATCAGTGCCGCAGCGGTTGATATATCCTTCCAGTCTTGTTGGAGTGAAGGTCAGGCCCATGGCTGGGCGCACAAACCATGTCAGCTTCTGTGTAGATCCGGCTGGCTTGAATTTGATACCCTTCACATCTGTGGCAGTTCCGTCTGTCATGGTGACAACGGCAGTGCCGGTGAGAGTGGCGTCGCCTGAGTCGAAAGCCAATGTAGAGAATACGTCGTCAAGAGTGGCGGTGCAATCTCCAGGATTGTTGATGTCGCTCATTGCATAAACCACGCTTACAGGCTCGTCGGTAAATGTCTTGCCGCCTTCGCCGCCCTGCTCCACAACGGGAAGCACTGCCTGGATGTAGCGGTAGTAGGAGCCGTCGCCGATAACGATGTCGATAGTCTCGGCAGAGCTTGCTATTGTATAGGTTATTGTATTGCCGGAGGTATAGTCGCTTTGTCCGTCAATAGTGGTTGTAGTGATGGCTCCGTATGCCTCCATGCTTACCACAGCTCCCTTTGCTGAAGGAATTGTGAGTTTGGTGCCGCCGTTCATCTGGCACCAGTCTGTCCAGTTGCCGTTGGCAATCTTGCCTCCGTTGTTAGTGTCGAAGTCAAGTTTGACGTCGATGGCTTTTCCTGCGATATTGGCTTGTGTTACCCAAATGCCTGTTGCGTTCTGGTAGCCTACTGTCGGCGCACCGTTCTTGCGTTGGAAATCCCATTTCAGTGTTACAGCCTCAGTGCGGTCGGCAAGAGACTTTGAGTTCTGTGTGAATACAGGAGTGAGGGTGACATTGTCGCTGAGAGTGTATTCCGCACCCGGTGCAACGGTGTTTGAGCCGTCGGTCCAGCCCGTGAGAGTGTAGCCCTCCTTGTACATCGTGAAGTTGCCGGGGATAGTGATTGCCGCGCCCTCGTCAGCCGTAATGGCAGTCGGTGCTACTCCACAGTCGGCGTAGTCGCCGAGAGAGAATGTGGCAGTCTTGCTTTCAACCAAGTCTGCTGGGTCAACAGCTTCAACGGCGATATACGGGGTATAGCTGCCGCCGCTGATTGTCAGGGTCGTTGCCTCACCTTTATATATAGTTGAGGCAATGTTGTCGGTCTTGTTCTGGTGATAGCAGGTGCCGTTGTCGGTGTTGAACGTGCCAACCACGTTTCCTGCTGCATCCTTGATAGTCACATCGCCACCCCAGTCGCATGTGCCCATACTTACCCTTACGGGACCTTCCACTGCCACCTTGGCAGAGAAGTTACCCCAGCCGTGCTCGTCGGAATGGTATTTTCCGCTTAGCACAATGTTAGCACTCGCATCGTCGGCGGCTACTCTTGTGGCAGAGCCGTCGTCGGCAATGGCAATTCCAAATGACACGCTTGACTTGTCGGTTTTCTCAGTGTCGGTGAAGAATTTACCGCCTGTGAGGTCAAGCTTGATGTCCCTAAAGGTCGCATGTGCGGGCAATAAGCCTACAAGGCAGACCATTGTCAGGAATAGTCTTAATAGCTTTTTCATGAGTTTTTAATTGGTTGTTAAAATATAAATATAAAGATTATGTAGCTTTTTTGATTCGTTACTTTATGCCATCATCACTCAATGACGCTGCAAAGATAATGCTTTTTTTTAAATGTGCAAAGAAAATTTGGGAAAAAGTGTATTTTGGGGATAAAAAAGGTTTTTGTTATACTTTTATGACAGCTATTCTGATATAATTATGATGGGGTATGCAGATATGTTCACGATGGGGTATGCAGATATGTTCTCGGAGGGGTGTTCATATTATTCCCGTCAAACTTGCTGAAATATACTTTGTCTTTTTTTAGAATAGGTTGACTCTAAAATTTTAAGAAAAGATGAACTTT
>SAMEA3663208__coassemble_188_pt1 | contig 27965 bp, 17 predicted proteins | sample SAMEA3663208__metabat2_low_PE_010 | metagenome-assembled genome bin SAMEA3663208 (sample SAMEA3663208) | pig gut metagenome | biome: pig gut; feature: pig-associated habitat; material: faeces | place: China | collected 2013
TTAAAGTTCATCTTTTCTTAAAATTTTAGAGTCAACCTATTCTAAAAAAAGACAACCATATTTCTTATATAATTATAATGCCTGTGAAGATACATTCACAAAGCCTGTGAAGATACATTTACAATGCCTTTCGACTATACATTACTCCAACGGTCTTACGCGCGCGCGTACGCACGCGCACATTCTGCAAATTTTCGTTTTCTTCTATCACTTCTATCACTAATACAGTTAACAATTGTATTATCAGATAGTTATATAGTGATAAAAGGGTGATAGAAGGTGTGATAGAAGTGATAGAAGAAAGGAATTTTAACTGTAAAAATGCCATTTCTTGAAGATTTATAGCCGAAATCCCGCTTCGAAACACCCCTAAAAACCATAGTTTCCGTTCTTATAGCCGTGTCCATTTGATAAAATAAGGGGTTTTATGCAAAGCTAAAGAGGGCATCACCTCTCACTTGGCGTGGCTTTTTTTGTTCTTTGTAACATTTGGCAAAGTACGTGTAACATTTATTTAGCCCCATTTCATCGGAAATGTGTAATTTTGCAGCAGAAAAACCTAATATATTTACGCATATATGAATTACTGTTCAATTAAGCGTCAGGTCATTGCCATAGTGGCATTGGCGCTGGCAACATTTGGGGCTAACGCCCAGACGGAAATGCCCGACCTGAGGGTCAGCGGCAACCAGTTGGTTGACCCAACAGGCAAAGCAGTAGTGCTCCATGGAGTGATGGACACCCCCAACCGCTATTTCAACGGATGGAGATGGCAGGGATGGAAACCTCAGTATAATGGGGAGGATGTGCAGCCTTGCCTCAACTATTTTGAGAAACTCTTCAAGGCTCTCACCGACCATGAGCAGGGTGCCTACTGCACAGTCTTTCGTCTGCATCTCGACCCTTGCTGGACCAACGATCCCGACCTGCCGTTGGTGGGCGACGGAGGAGAGCAGAACATTAGTCAGTTTTCACAGACAAGACTCAAAAAGTATTGGAGGACTCTCTACACCCAGCTTATTAAGAAAGCTTTGGCACACGGACTATATGTAGTGATCCGTCCGCCTGGAGTATGTCCTCACGACATCAAGGTGGGCGATGCTTATCAGGAGTATCTCAAGACTGTTTGGTCAACTGTCACTTCTTTCACTACCTTTCTTAATGACAATGCTGGCAAGGTCAGCATCGAGCTTGCCAACGAGCCTGTTGATGTATATGACAGCAACAATAAAAAGAACAGTTCGGTGGCTCTTCGTGATTACTTCCAGCCTATAGTGGATGTCATCCGCGCTAACGGGTTCAAGGGAATCATTTGGGTGCCCGGTTCAGGATGGCAGTCGTGGTATAACAACTATGCCAAATATCCCATTGCCGATCCCGAGGACAACTTCGGATATGCCGTACACTGCTATCCCGGTTGGTATAACTCAGGTTCAGGCAGTAATGACAAAACCAACAAGGAGACAATGCGTCGCCAGTTTGAGGTGCAGGTGCCTGTGGTGAAAACCAACCCCGTCATTGTGACAGAGATTGACTGGAGCCCCCTCAAGCCGGGAGAAGGACATTATGACGAGCACGGCAATTGGGTTGAGCCTAACTATGGCACATGGGGTACCGCCACCACTTCAGGTTTCGGTAATGCCTTCAAATATATACACGACTACTATGGCAATATCAGTATGACCCTTCAAGGCAGCGGTTTGTATTTCGACATCGACCAGTACCTTGAATCGGGTAAGGTGCAGCCAGCCTTCCAGGGTGTGGATGAGGCTTGTGGCGAGGCTTGCTTCGCATGGTACAAGGACTGGTATGAGGCCCAGCATGCTACTGCCGTTGAGGACGTAAAGACCGATGGAATCGAGGTTATTTGTCGCAAATACTATAATTTGCAAGGTATGGAGATTGACGGTCCCACGCGCGCGCCTTACATATATAAAAAGGTGATGAGTAATGGCAAGACAACAATAATTAAGAAATGTAACATCCAATAAAGTATGTGTAACATTTCTGTAACACTATTTAATAAAAATAGTCTAACTTTGCAGCCGAAAATTGAATATTCATCAGCAATCTAACGTATGAATCTAAATTTAAAGTAACAATGAAGCAAAAAAAACCTACAGTGAAGAGAACAGTCACCACACTGCTCATGCTGATGGCGATTTGTCTTGGCGCGTTCGCCCAGAAGATTGCCATATCCGGTAAGGTAGTTGATACCAACGGAGAAGAGCTTATTGGTGCATCTGTTTTCGTCAAGGGCAACACGGCGATAGGTACCGTGTCTGACCTAAGTGGAGAGTTCAAGCTCAACGTGCCTTCGGAAAGCTCGACCATCGTGGTCAGCTACGTCGGTATGGTTTCGAAAGAGATCAAGGTGGGCAAGAAACGAGTGTTTAACGTGGCCCTCGCCGAGGACAACCAGTTGCAGGAAGTGGTTGTCGTAGGTTATGGTCAGCAGAAGAAGGCCTCAGTGGTGGGTGCCATCACCCAGACCACAGGTAAGGTGCTCGAGCGTGCCGCTGGTATCAGCGACCTCGGTGCAGCCCTGACAGGTAACCTCCCTGGTGTGGTAACAACCGCATCAAGTGGTATGCCTGGTGAGGAGGAGCCTCAGATTGTCATCCGTGGTGCATCGTCATGGAACAACTCCGCCCCTCTTGTACTTGTGGATGGTATCGAGCGTCCGATGAGTTCGGTGGAAATGTCATCTGTTGCCACAATCTCAGTGTTGAAGGATGCTTCCGCCACAGCCGTCTATGGTGTGAAGGGTGCCAACGGTGTTATCCTTATCACCACCAAGCGTGGACAGGAAGGCAAGGCTCAGATTAGCGTTTCGGCTAATGCCGTTATGAAGATTCCTTCAAAGCTGCCGGATAAGTTGGACTCTTACGATGGTATGATTTACCGCAACATGGCTATTGAGCATGAGTTGAACCTCGCTCCCGACAACTTTGCTAAGTATATGAAGCCGATGAGCTTCATTGAGAACTACCGCAATCAGGCTGGTAAGGTTGACGAGTTCGGCAACCTCTATTCTGAGCGTTATCCTAATGTTGACTGGCAGGATGCCCTGTTTAAGGACTACACCATGTCATACAATGCCAACATCAACGTTGCAGGTGGTACCAAGTTTGTGAAATACTATGCTGCCGTTGACTTCGTAACTGAGGGTGACCTCTATCGCGAGTTCCCGAGCGGACGTAACTATAACACCGGTTACGCATACAACCGCGTTAACTTCCGTTCAAACCTCGACTTCAATATCACCAAGACAACCGTCTTCAAGGTTAACCTCTCAGGTTCTAATGCCACACGTAAATCGCCTTGGAGTAACAGTGTTAACAGCGACTGGCAAATCTCACAGCAGTGGTCGGGTGTGTATAATATCGGCCCCGACGTGTTCGTTCCTCTTTATGCAGATGGTTCTTGGGGTTATCTGCCTCACGGAACAAACGTGACCAACTCAGCACAGAATATTGCTACTGGCGGTCAGCAGACAGTAACAACAACACGTCTGAACACCGACTTCGTGCTTGAGCAGAAGCTCGACTTCATCACCAAGGGACTTAACCTGCGTGGTATGATTTCATGGGACAACGTGTTTGTAGAGAAAGATCGTGGTATCAATGACCTTTACACTCCGGTACAGCTCAAGTGGATTGACCCCGAGACAGGTGCTGTGACATACAAGCAGTCATACGAGGCATACGACCACTACGACTATGCCGTTGGTAACAAGTGGACAATAAAAGGTGGTGAAGTTGACAACTGGAAGACTCAGCGCAACCTCAACTATCAGTTGCAGCTCAACTGGGCACGCCAGTTTGGCAAGCACAACGTAACAGCCATGGGACTTTGGGGTCGTCAGGAATATGCCACAGGTTCTATGATTCCCTCTTATCGTGAGGACTGGGTGTTCCGTGCAACTTACGATTGGAACACTCGCTACTTTGTAGAGTATAATGGTGCATACAATGGTTCTGAGAAGTTCTCTTCTGACAACCGTTTCGCGTTCTTCCAGTCAGGAGCCGTAGGATGGATGATCTCCGATGAGCCATTTATGAAGTGGTTCCGCGACAATAAGATTATCGACATGCTCAAGATTCGTGCCTCTTATGGTGAAATCGGTGACGACAACGTCGGCGACCGTTTCCTCTATCAGACACAGTGGGCTGTAGGAGGCGGAAACAATGGTGCCTCTTATCTCGACGTAAATCAGGGCAAGTCGCCTTATACATGGTATCGCGAAAGTGTCGTTGGTAACACTGACATCCATTGGGAGAAGGTGAAGAAGACCAACATCGGTATCGACTACGGTATTCTCGGTGGTCTCATCGCCGGTAATATCGAGTTCTTCCACGACAAGCGTGTTGATATCCTTGTAAATGGTAACGAGCGTGCCGTGCCCAGCTACTATGGTGCAAAGCCTGCATGGATTAACAAGGGTGAGGTTAAGACCAAGGGTTATGAGGTTGAGCTCCGTTTCAACAAGACCTTCGCCAACAAGCTCCATCTTTGGGCCAACCTGAATATGACTCACGCTGAGAACGAGGTAATTGTCAAGGACGACGCTCCTTTGAAGCCTGCTTACCAGCGTGCAGCTGGATATGCCATCGGCCAGACACACTCACACCTCGACAAGGGTATGATGCAGACATACGATGACATCTACGGTTCGCCAAAGCACAATTCAAATGATGGTCAGAAATTGCCAGGTGACTATTATATTGTCGATTTCAACGGCGATGGTGTAGTTGACGACAACGACTCAGCTCCTGTCGGTTATACCGGTACTCCTGAGAATACATACAATGCCACCATCGGATTCGAATACAAGGGATTCTCGATGTTCGCGCAGTTCTATGGCGTAACCAACGTAACCCGTGACGTAACGATGGTCAGCCTCTCTGACAAGAACCAGACCAATATCTACGACCAGGGCACATGGTGGAGCTTTGACCACAATGGTGCAGATGTAGTGACACCTCGTTTCGCAAGTACTCCTACATACTATCATGGTACACAGTATCTTTGCGACGGTAGCTACATTCGTCTGAAGAACATTGAGGTTGCCTATACTTGGACTGGCGGCTGGATTAAGAAGTTGGGTCTGAACGACCTTAAGGTCTTCGTCAGCGGTAACAACCTTTGGTTGTGGACCCGCATGCCCGACGACCGTGAGTCGAACTTCTCAAGCTGGGGCGGCGCAACAGGTGCTTATCCTACAATGAAGCGTATCAACTTCGGTGTCAAGTTTAATCTCTAATAAATGGAATTGGAAATGAAAAACTTTTTTAATAAATATATATATAAAGGTGTAATGGCAGTCGCCATGGTGGCCGCAATATCCTCTTGTACCGATTATCTCGACAAGAATCCGGACTCGAATGTTGACGGCGACGCTGTTTTCACAGACTTCACCCATTTCCAGGGATTCGTAGAGCTTAACTACAACTGTATTCCTAACAAGGAGTCAAACATGTGGTGCTGTACGTTCAACTGGGGTGATGATGAGATTATGAATGCCGGTCTGGGTGACTCTCACCTTACTCATCAGATGGACCTTGGTAACTATCGTAACTGGTATAGCAACAACCAGCATTTCCTGCATGCAGACAATCCAGACCCAACGAGTTCTGACAAGTATGCTCACTCAATGGAGCACGCTTGGTACTGCATTCGCCACTGCAATATCGGTCTTGAGAACCTCGACAAGTTCCAGGGTTCTGCTGACGAGAAGAATGTTCTTGAAGGACAGCTTCTCTTCTTCCGTGCATGGTGGCACAATGAGCTGATGAACTTCTTTGGTGGTCTGCCTTACGTTGACAAGGCATTTGAGCCAAGCGACGAATTGAATCTGCCGCGCCTCTCATTCAAAGAGTGTGCCGAGAAGTGTGCTGCCGACTATCGTCGCGCTGCCGACCTGCTGCCTGCCAACTGGGATAACCATCCTGCCGGTTTGCGCACAAAGGGACACAACGACCTGCGTATCACCAAGGCTTGCGCTCTTGGATACCTTGGCAAGGTGCTCCTCTATGCAGCTTCTCCATTCAATGTGCATGGTGCATCAACAGGTTCGGGCAACTTCACCCTTACCTATCAGTATGATGCAGAGTTGGCAAAGCGTGCAGCCGACGCTCTTGGTGAGGCTCTGAGCCTTATTGAGGGTGGAACAACTCCTTACGCTCTTGCAGAGTATGTATATTCTGACATCTACAACCACATAATGGACAAGAATGCCAGCACTACCAGCTTCTCTGACATCTTCTATACCACTGGTAAGAACTGGCAGATGCCTGGTACTGTTGAGGCTATTATGCGTGGCCCGATGCCTGATATCAACGGTTCTAACTGGAACTTCGCCAAGCTTTGGGGACCGAAGATCAGCGGTCTTGTTGAGCACGATGCTGTTATCCACATGCCTACAGCCAACTATATCAACTATGCATACGGTATGGCTAATGGTCTGCCTCTTGATGATCCAGAGTCAGGTTTCGACCCGACACATCCTTTCAAGGATCGTGACCCACGATTCTATCATGACATCATGTTCGACGGATTCAAGTTTATCAACAACGACCCGAGTAAGGACGACAAGGTTTATCAGTATCTGCCGCTTCAGTCAGCCAATGGTACCGATCCTACAGCTGAGTTGATGCGCGATGCTAACAATGGTTCTCGTACAGGATATTTCTGTCAGAAGCTCGTTCCTCACCAGTGCAACAAGTATGACGGTATGTACAACTGGGGTGGTGCTCTTCAGACCTATCTTCCTTATATGCGTGTTGCCGACATCTACCTGATGTATGCAGAAGCTGGTGCAGCTGCACAGGGCGCAAGCTATAAAAGCAGCAAATATGGCAAGACCGCAGTTGAGGCTATCAACGTGTTGCGCGACCGTGTAGGTGCAGCCCATGTAGCAGAAAAGTTTACCGCAGACCAGAAGAAGTTCATCGACGAGGTTCGTCGCGAGCGTGCTTGCGAGCTTGCCTTCGAGGGCTTCCGTTGGAACGACCTCCAGCGCTGGTTGCTTCTCACTGAGTATCCTTACAACATCAAGACCTCACAGGAATTCCGTCGTGTAGGTAATTTCGACTATTCGAAGAATGACCCACGTGATGCCGAGGTTACAGGATGGAGCGAAAAGGTGATTGTTGAGCGCCAGTTCAGCAAGAGACACTATCTGTTCCCATTGAAGAATGACGATGTTTATCTCTATGCAGACTTCGGACAGAACCCCGGATGGTAATAAGGTAACAAAATGTTAATGAAAACGAAGAAATTTATTATGAACAAGATATCTAAGAATCTTCTCGCACTTCTTGCCATCTGTGCCGCTGCACCCGTATCGGCGCAGGAGACGGCTGAAGACAGCACTCTTGTCAATGTGGCTTTCCGCAAGGTGGCAAAACAGGACATCATGGGTGGTGTATCTACAGTCAATTACAGAGAGTTGACCGAGAAGAACTACAATACCTATAGTCTTGACAACATGCAGGGCTATGTGTCCGGTTACAATGGAGCCGGAATGTGGGGATATACCGACCAGCTTGTGCTCATCGACGGTGTGCCCCGTGAAGCTAACAACGTGAAGCCAGACGAAATTGAGTCAATCACCTTCCTCAAGGGTGCTCAGGCTGTTGTTCTCTATGGCAGCAAGGCTGCAAAGGGTGCCATTCTCATCACCACAAAGCGTGGTAAGGTGAATAATGGTCTTTCGGTGAATGTACGTGCCAACACTGGTTGGGCTGTCGCCAAGTCATACCCAGAGTATCTCGGTTCTGCCGAATACATGTATTTGTATAACGAGGCTCGTGCCAACGATGGTATTTCTACACCTCTCTATAGTGCAGAGACTATTGCCAAGTATGCCTCTGGTGTGAATCCCTATCGTTATCCCGATGTGGAATTCTACTCTTCAGAGTTCATCAAAAAGAGCTATAACCGCACTGACGTGACAGCCGAGATTGAGGGTGGCAATGAGCGTGCAAAGTTCTATGCCAACGTGAGCTACTATCGTCAGGGCGACTTCCTGAAGGTGGGCGAGGCAGCCAACAACTATGTTGACCGTTTCAATGTGCGTGGTAATGTTGACATTAAGCTCAACAACTTCATCAATGCCTACGTTAATGCCAATGCTACTTATTATAACTCTAAGTCGGCAAATGGCGGTTCGTATTGGGAGAAGGCCGCCACATTCCGTCCCAACCGTGTGGCTCCGCTGATACCTCTGTCTTATATCGACCCGAATGCACAGCAGGCAGTCAATCTGATTGGTACAACCAAGAACTATATCAATGGTTGCTTCCTCGGTGGTTCGCAGACTGACCTCAGCAATATCTTCGCTGACTACTACTTCGCCGGCAAGAACACATGGACAAGCCGTCAGTTCCAGTTTGACTCAGGTGTAGATGTCGATCTCAACTCCATCACCAAGGGTCTTAGCTTCCATGCAATGGTTGCTGTGGATTATCGTACTGCCTACACCTCGTCATTCAATGACACTTATGCCACATTCACCCCGACCTGGAGTGAATATAATGGCAAGGACGTGATTGTAGCTCTCAACACCTTCGACACTGTTGACAAGCACTCTGGTGTACAGAATATTTCAGGTTCTACAGACAACCAGACAATTGCTTTCAATGCCCACTTCGACTATGCACGCACATTCGGCAATGTGCATAATGTAAATGCAATGCTCGTTGCAAATGGTTATCAGCAGTCTGAGTCTGGTGTATATCACAAGGTGTCTAACGCCAACCTCGGTCTTCAGCTCGGCTACAACTACGACCGCAAGTATTATGCCGACTTCGCTCTCGCAGCACCTTGGTCAGCCAAGCTCCCCGAAGGCAAGCGTGCAGGTTTCTCTCCCTCGTTCACTCTCGGATGGAACATCGCCAATGAGAACTTCATGAAGGACAGCGCATTCAATGACCTCGTGCTCAGCGCAAGTTATAGCGACCTTGTTACCGACCTCGGTATCGACGAATACTACATGTATCTCGGTGCTTATCAGAGTGGCGGTTGGTGGGACTGGAACGGAATGTCTGGTCATGCAGGCGTTCAGTCAAAGCGTGGTTCCAATGATGACCTCGGTTATATCCACCGTAAGGAGTTCTCTGTAAACCTTCGTGGTTCGGTTCTCGACCGTGCCCTCACTTTCGACGCTTCGTTCTTCATGAGCAAGATGACAGGACAGATTATCACGGCTTCTAACCAGATGCCAAGCTACTTCATGGTTTATTACCCTGAGTCTTCATTCCGTCCTTACATCAACTTCAACGATGACAAGCGCACTGGTTTCGACATCGCTCTCAACTACAAGAAGAACTTCGGTGACTTCGGTCTGCAGGTTGGTGCCAACTACACCTACTACACCACAAAAGCCACCAAGCGCGACGACACCAACTATGCTGATGCCTACCAGTATCGTCAGGGCAAGCCGCTCGACGCCATCTGGGGATATGAGTGCCTTGGCTTCTTCAAGGACGAGGCTGACATCAAGGCTTCTCCCAACCAGTCATATTTCGGTCAGACAATCGCTCCCGGTGACTTGAAGTACAAGGACCAGAACGGTGACGGCATAATCGACAACAAAGACCAGGTAAATCTTGGTAAGGGTGGCTGGTATGGCGCTCCTTCAACTCTCGGTATCAATGTTACATTGAAGTACAAGAACTTCACACTCTTCATGCTCGGAACAGGTAGCTTCGGCGGCAATGGCGTTCGCAACAACAGCTACTGGTGGGTTAAGGGTGAGGACAAGTACTCGGCTGCAGTACGCGACCGTTGGACTCCCGAGACAGCCAACACCGCTGCTTATCCACGTCTGACTACAGGTAATGGTGACAACAACTATGTGACATCAGATTTCTGGATGTACTCAACATCTCGTTTCGACCTCAACAAGGTGCAGCTCTCTTACGACTTCGACAAGAAACTCTTCGGCAACAGCTTTGTCAAGGGTGTTCAGGTGTATGTAAGCGGCAACAGTCTCCTTACCATAGCCAAGGAGCGCGAGATTCTTGAAATGAGTGTGGGCTCAGCTCCTCAGACACGTTTCTATAATCTTGGTTTCAAGGTTGCATTCTAAGAAAGAGAAGACAATATAAATAAAACAGAAATTATGAAACTGAAAAATATAATTCTAATTAGCGCAGCTACGATGGCTCTCGCTTCGTGCGACGACCTTTTCGAACCGGCTAACGAGAACAACCAGGACATCACATCTATGTATAAGGATGCCGACTTTGCCCGTGGTGTGCTCGACAATGCCTATCTCGTGCTGCCATATAGCGACATGCCGCAAACCGACCTGGCAACTGACGATGCCGTGTCGAACGACGCTTCGAACAGCTATAAGAAGATGGCTACCGGCTCGTGGTCGGCAGAAGTGAATCCCGTAAGCAGATGGAACGATGCCTTCCATGCCATTCAGTATTGTAATCTCATGATTGCCAATGCTGAAAAGGTAGTGTGGTCATATACCGACGAAAGCGTCAACCAGATGTTTATCGACAACTATCTCGGTAATGCCTACGCATTGCGTGGTCTGCATCACTTCTATGCCCTCCGTGCTCATGCTGGTATGGCTGAGAAGGATGGTGAATTGCTCGGTATTCCTATGCACCTTGAGTATGTGGATGGAAATGCTGACTTCAACGAGGCTCGCTTAACATTCAAGGAGTGCTACGACCTTATCATGGCCGACTGGAACAAGGCTTTGGAATATCTTCCCGAGCAGTATAAGTCAATTTCAAATGCGTCTGAGATTCCAGCTAAATACACCAGCATCGGTGCAGATATGACTGGATATAACAAGGCTTTCGGTGATCATCATCGTGGTAAGATTGACGGTCGCATCATTGCAGCCTTCAAGGCTCAGCTCGCCCTTCTCGCAGCATCTCCTGCTTACAGTAAGGCTGGTGCCTGCACTTACACCGAGGCTGCCAAGTTTGCTGCCGATTGCCTCGCCAAGTTCGGTGGTTTGGCTAACATGCAGAGCGATGGTTGGAAGATTTTTGATAACACCACGTTCCTGAACAACTTCGGTGCTTCTGATGATGCTCCTGCTGAAATCATTTGGCGTGCTAACATCAACAAGACCCAGAGCTATGAGAAGGACAACTATCCTCCATCGATCTTCGGTAGCGGACGTGTTAATCCTACACAGAACCTTGTTGACGCATTCCCGATGGACAACGGTATGCCTATTACTGCAGACGGTTCTGGCTATAATCCCAACAACCCCTACGAGGGTCGCGACCCGCGCTTGAAGATGTACATCTTGGTTAATGGTTCGAAGATGGGTCATAATAATACAGTCATCAACACTGCAGAGGATGCTAATACTCTCGACGGACTCAACAAGGAGAATGGCAAGTCAACAGTCACAGGTTACTACCTGAGAAAGTTGCTTCGTTCTGATGTGAACTGTAACGATGAGGCCTCGACATTCAACCACTTGCAGATTCGTATCCGTGCAACCGAGATTTTCCTCGACTATGCCGAGGCTGCCAATGAGGCAGAAGGTCCGAAGGCAAAGGTGGGCGGTGCTGGATACTCAGCATACGATGTCATCAAGGCTCTCCGCAACCGTGTTGGTATTGGCGACATCAATGGCGAAGACCCCTATCTTGAGGAGTGCGCAGCATCAAAGGAGAAGATGCGCGAGCTTATCCGCAACGAGCGTCGTCTCGAACTCTGCTTCGAGAACAACCGCTTCTGGGATTTGCGTCGCTGGTTGGCTCCTCTCAACGAGACTGCCAAGGGTGTGAGCATCACTACCAAGACAGACGGTACTCTCGACTACAAGGTAATCGACGTTGAGCAGCGCAACTATCAGGACTATATGTACTATTGTCCGATACCTTACTCAGAGATATTGAAGTGGAGCAATCTCCAGCAGAATTATGGATGGTAATTAATAAAAAACTAACATTGAGATTATGAAATTGAATAATATATTTAAGTATATGTCGGCCGCAGTCTTGGCATTGGGCTTTGCCTCTTGCGAGAACGGCGACAAGGATTTCCCCGACTACGAGGAGCAGACTGTATATTTCCCGTATCAGTATCCTGTTCGTACACTCGTTATGGGAGATGACGAATATGACACTACGCTCGACAAGCAGCACAAGTGTAAGATAATGGCTACCTTCGGTGGTTCTTACAACGGCTCTAACGGCAGTGTGCAGGTGGCTGTTGACAATAGTCTTGTCAATGGACTTACCTTTGCCAACGGTACTCCCATCAAGGCAATGCCCGAAAGCTACTACACACTTTCTACCACCAACCTTGAGTTCAATGGAACATATAATGGTGCTACTGAAGTGCAGCTCACCGATGAGTTCTTCAATGACCCCGATGCAGCCAAGGGCGTGTATGTTATTCCACTCGTGATGACAAGTCAGAAGGGATTCACTGGTATCCTCGCAGGTACTCCTAATGAGGAGGGTGCTACCCCTTCACGTTTTGACGAAGGCGCATGGAAGGTTAAACCTATGGACTATGTGCTCTATTGCGTGAAGTATCTCAACAAGTACTCTGGCTTCTGGCTTGCCGAGGGTAAGGACATCATTAACGACGAGATCGGACAGAAGACTCAGGAGCGCAAGGCTACATCTGTAGAAAAGCGCAATGTGATTGAGATTAAAACCAAGTCGCTCTCGCAGTCAGTCCTCACTGTCAGCTATCCTTTCGAGTACTGGGGTGTTGATGAGAAGGGTAATCCTAAGGTATTTACCAAGACTCTCACAGCAGACCTTCTGCTTGCCTTCGACGATGCTAACAACTGCACTATCACTTCACTCACCGAGGGCGTAACAGCTTCTGGTAGCGGTAAGTGGGAAGACAATGGTGCCAAGAAGGCATGGAACGAGAAAGACCGTGATATGATCGACGTGTCATACAAGGTTGACTTTGGCGGTGGCTTCACAGCAGAGACTACTGACAATCTCATTTGGCAGCGCTCTGGTGTGACCGTTGAGGAGTTTTCACCTATTTATAATAAGTAAAAACATTAGTGACAATGAAAAGCAAATTAATAATCACAGCACTTGGAGCCATGCTACTGGCTTCATGTGCTGATACTTGGGACAGAGTATATGAAGGAGGCAATCCCCAGAAGGAAGGTTATGAGTATCTCTCTGACTATGCTCCATTGAAGGATAATGTTGACCGCTCGAAGAATCCCAATTTCAAGGTGGCACTTGCTCTCGCAGCAAGCGACTACAACAAGCAGGAGCTCGTTTATGCGCTTGCCAACTCCAACTTCGACGAGTTGGTGACTGGCAATGCCATGAAGATGGCTTCGTGTGTTAACGACAAGGGCGAAATGAGCTTCAATACAGTAACTGAGTTCGTTAATAATGCCACAGATGCAGGAAAGAATGTGTATGGACATACTCTTGCATGGCACTCTCAGCAGCCTATCAAGTGGCTCGCGTCGTTACTTGAGGACAAACAGTTGCCAGTTGACCCTAATGCATCAAACAGCTACATAAAATATACTTGTGGCGACCCTGGAGCAAATACATGGGACAAACAGGCAATATATTCTTTGGCGACACCTATGGAAAAGGGTGCTAAATACACCGTGGCTATTGACGTTAAAGCATCTGCCTCATGTGAGTTAGCACTATGGCCAATTTGGGATGCCAGCGACAATAAGAACCAATGGGGGGGCAGTAACGATGTTCAATACCTTGAAGCAAAAGTTGCTGGTGAAGATTGGGCTACTGTGGAGTGGACATTTGATGCAGCATTCCCGCTCGATAAACTTCAGTTTGTTTTTGGTAAGCATGGTGGCTTCATAGCTTTTGACAATCTTGTGGTCAAGAAGGATGGAAGTGATGAGAACCTCGTTGAGAATGGCGATTTCGCAAATCCAGTTACTTCAGGTTGGACTAACAACTGGAATGGTCCTTCTTTCGAAATCATCACCGAAGGATCAGCTGGTGCAGTTCATGAGATCGTAGTAGAGCGTAGGTGTATTCAGGTAAAGGCCAGCGACAAGGTTTCCGACCCATGGGATACCCAGTTCTGGATTATGACCGATGCCACTTTTGCAACGGGCGATAAATGGGAAGTGTCAATGGATGTTCGTGCAGACCAGAATGCTGGTTCAGAAACACAGGTACATGCCGGTGCTGGATCCTATCTCCACTGGGAAGGTATAGGAAACGTTCCATTTACTACGAAGTGGACTACATATACAGCCAGCGGTACAATTAAGGCAGAACAGAATGGAGGACACTCTATTGCATTTAACCTTAATGTCTTTGACAAGGCAAACAGCTACTATTTTGATAATATCAGCTTCAAACTTAATGGAGTTGAACTGATTAAAAATAGTTCTTGCGATGATGACAACATGAAGGATAACTTCGTAGCTAAGGAGAATCAAGGCGACATCGTTCCTGCACGATTTGTGGACAGTTACATAGAGTATGTTACTGGCAACACTATTCCTCTCACTCCCGAGGAGAAGAAGGACACCCTCATATGGGCTATGGACAAGTGGATTGGAGGAATGATGGAAGCTTGTGCCGGCAAGGTTAAGGCTTGGGATGTTGTTAATGAGGCTATCTCAGGTGGCACCCCCGACAGCGAGGGCGTGTTTGCACTCCAGCACTCACAGGGCTACAAGCCCGGTGGTACATGGGATGTAGGTGGCGATGCCTTCTACTGGCAGGACTACCTTGGCGACCTTGACTACGTTCGCACTGCTGTGGCAAGCGCACGCAAGCACTTCGAGGCTAACGGTGGCACACCAAGCGAGCTGAAACTCTTCGTCAATGACTATAACCTCGAAAGCGACTGGGACAACAACGGTAAGTTGAAGAGTCTCATTGCATGGATTAAGCGTTGGGAGGCCGACGGCGTGACAAAGATTGACGGTATCGGCACTCAGATGCACATCTCTTGCTCTATGAATCCTCAGACTCAGGAGAGCAAGAAGAAGCACATCACACAGATGTTTGAACTGATGGCTGCCTCTGGCAAGTTGTGCCGCGTATCTGAGCTTGACATGGGCTTGGATGACGCCAACGGCAACAAGGTTATGACTGCCGACGTCACCGAGGAGCAGCACAAGGCTATGGCCGAGATGTATAAGTTCGTTGTATCGGAGTATCTCCGCATTATTCCTGCTGACCAGCAGTGGGGCATCTGCCAGTGGTGCGCTACCGACGCACCTGCTAATAGCGGATGGCGCGGAGGTGAGCCTGTAGGACTCTGGGATAGCAACTACTATCGCAAGCACACCTACGCAGGCTTTGCTGACGGTCTTAGTGGAAAGTAAACAGTTAGGTTTTTATTAATACTTAGTAAAGATTATTATCTTTAGGTATGAGCTGCGTCGTGAGACGTGGCTCTTACTGCTTTTATATACAGTGGAGAAATCTGCAAATTATTCATCAAAAGTTTGGTGGTTTCGGAAATAATGTGTAACTTTGCTCCCGAAATGAGTAATAACATATTATTTGCATAATTATGGAAGCAACGATATCTTTAGATGGTATATTGACATTTATTAATTCTTTGTCGCTCAGCTCTCGCAATAAGAGATGGTTGGGTGAGAAACTTATTGAGTCTAGTGAGGAAACATGTGCCTCGGATTCAAATATTACTTCTGAAATGATAAAAAAGCATTTCGGAGTTTGGGCAGACGATAGGACTCCAGAAGAGATTATTAGTAATATTGTCGAGTCCAGATTATCATCAAAACAACCCCTATGTTTGGATTAGTATGAAGAAAAAGTATCTACTCGATAGTAATATATGCATCTATTTTTCTCAAATGACTTTGGCAGAATTATTGTATGGAGCTGAATGTAGCAAAAATATTGAACGCAATAAGAAAGAAGTGTATTCTTTCTGTAACGATATAAAAATGTTGGCAATTGATGACGTTATTGAAGAATATGCAAGACAGAAGGCTATTTTGAGAAAGAATGGAACGCCAATTGATGATATGGACATTTTCATCGGTTGTACTGCTGTCGTTAATGATTGCGTTATGGTTACCGAAAATGTCAAACATCTCAATAAGTTGGAGAATATCGCAATAGAAAACTGGGTTGATAAAATTTAAAATTATATGGATACAAAACAAGCAAGACCGCAGCTTTCATTCACCGAGGCGGTGAAGAGCACGTGGAAGAACATCACCAATTTCAAGGGGCGGGCACGCCGCAGTGAGCTTTGGTGGAGTTTTTTGGTTTATGTGGCAGTGAGCGCGATAGGCAGTTCATTGCTTGGTGGTAATTTTATGCTCTCGTTAGCTTTCAGCATTGCAATGTATGTATGGATTGCTGCCGTAACAGTGCGTCGTCTGCAAGATAATGGCCACAGTGCCATTTGGGTGTTTGCCTCAATTCTTGCCGGCATTGCATCTTCTGTGTTTATGTCATCGTCGGGCGACCTGGATCTTATTTCAGCCATCAATGTCACTCCTTCAGATATTATAGAAGTGGTAACCAAGCCTGTGTATATCGTTCTTGGTGCCATTAGCACGATATGCAACTTGATGATTCTCATCTTCTGCCTTCAGGACAGCGACCCACTGCCCAACAAGTACGGCGAGTCACCGAAGTATAGTTGATAATCATTTATATTTTCTGTATTAGGGGCATTACGAATACTTGGTTAATGAAATTAGGTAACATTTATATTTGTATTTGATACAAATCAGCATACGTGTTTGTGGAAAAGTATGTAACTTTGCAGTCGAAATTATTAATCCATAAATTATATAGACTGAAATGAAACATCGTTTACTGCTTTTCTTGACGCTACTGTGCGGCGTGCTCTCAGGGGCGAATGCACAAGACAAAGCTGTATCGGAGTATATCTCCGTAAACGGAACACAAAGAAACATGCTCGTTTATGCACCGGCAGACTTGCCGGAGAATGCTCCGCTGCTCATCTCGCTTCACGGAATGAACCAGGATGCTGCTTATCAGCAAAAGCAGAGTGATTGGGAGTCGATTGCCAAGGAAGAGAAATTTGTCGTGGTATATCCCAATGGAATCGACCGTTCATGGGATATTGGTAATACATCTGTATCATCCAATAAGGATATGAAGTTCTTCACCGTGATTATTGACGAGATGGTGAAAAGATATAAGATAGACACTAAGAGGGTGTATCTATCGGGATTCTCCATGGGCGGAATGATGACATACTTCTGCGCCAACTATATGGACGAGAAGTTTGCCGCCTTTGCTCCAGTAAGTGGCTATCTGATGTGGGGTGACCCTGTATGCAGTTCGCGCCCGATACCTATTATACATACGCATGGAAATGCTGATGACGTCGTGACCTACGACAATGTGAAGGCAAGAGTGTCGGCATGGGCAGCACATAACGATTGTAAGATGCCGCCTACTACAGTTACACCATGGCCAAAGAACAAACCAAATTCCAAGAGCTCTCGCACTACATGGGAGGCCGGGGAAGGCGGTGTAGAGGTGGTGCTTAACACCCTCGACGGCAAGGGACACTGGCACAGCAATGACCCCGCAGGTGTGATGACATCCGAGGAAATATGGGAATTTGTAAGCAAATATACTCTCACAGAGAAGATTGAGGAACCTGAAGGTATTAACCATGCACTTAAGGTGACAACATCTGAGCCACAGGCAAATATTTGGGACTGGCAGATTCACTATAAGCTCGATGCCCCGTTGACAGTTGGCAAGAACTACGTACTCAAGGCTCGTATTAAGGGTTCTGGCGACGGAACTCTCGCATTGTGGCCTATCGACACCGCTTCAGACAACAAGAACCAGTGGGGAGGAAGCAATGACGTGCAGTATGAGGCTGCATACGACTTCACTACTTCTTGGAAGACTTATACTTGGAATATCTCTGCAAAATTTCCGCTCAACGAGTTTGACTTCGTGTTTGGACAGTATGGCGGAAGTATCTTCTTTGACGACGTTACATTGAAGGAAGTGGGAAGTGACAAGGAATTAGTTGTAAATGGTGACTTTGAAGGTGAACTGACCGCCAATTGGGAAAAAATATCGTGGCAGGGCGGAGTGAGCTTCAAGGTGGTTAGCACTTCGAATAAGGGCGACCTCCTGCAGGCTATCAAGGATGCCAAGGCTGCTCTTGAAGCCGGTGCCGACCTGACACGCGAGGAGGCTGTGGCTGCACGTAAGGCTCTTGAGAATGCAATCGCTGCTGCCGAGGCATTCACTACAGACAACGACGAGGATTATCTCGCCGAGGCTGACAAGCTTAAGAAGGCCACCGCAAACCTCACACAATGGATTGGTGTGCCTGACAGTGCCGACCCTAACTTCCAGATTTATCTTTGCTTCGGACAGTCGAATATGGAGGGCAACGCCACTCCCGAGGCTCAGGACTATGAGAATGTGCCTGAGAGATTCCAGGTGATGGCTGCCGTGAACTTCAGCAATCCAAAGCGCGAGATGGGCAAGTGGTACACTGCCGTGCCGCCTCTTTGCCGTCAGGGCACCGGACTCACTCCCGCCGACTATTTCGGACGCACCATGTGTGAGAACCTGCCCGAGGAAGTGAAGATAGGCGTGGTGCATGTGGCTATCGGTGGTACAAGCATCAAGGGATTCATGGAGGAACTGTGTGAAGACTACATAGCAGGCGATGCCGACTGGTTTAAGAATATAATGTCAAATTACGACAATAATCCGTTCCGCCGCCTTGTGGATATTGCCAAGAAGGCTCAGCAGTATGGTGTAATCAAGGGAATACTGATGCATCAGGGTGAGACCGACGGTGGCATGGGCAACTGGACAGAGAACGTGAAGAAGGTGTATGAGCGACTGCTCAGCGAACTGAATCTCTCGGCTGACAATGTTCCTTTGCTTGCAGGTGAAACAGTACAGTCCGAAGAAGGCGGAGCGTGCGGCGGATTCAACAATGTAATCGCGACATTGCCTAATGTCATCCCCACAGCCCATGTTATCTCTTCAAAGGGATGTAAGCAGAAAGGCGACGGCTTGCATTTCACTGCCGAAGGCTATCGCATCATCGGTAAACGTTATGCCGAGAAGATGCTGGAGTTGCTTAGTGTCCAGACTGGAGTTGGCAGTGTACAACCTGCCAAGACAGCCGGTAAGAAACTCTATGAGCTCAGCGGCCGTCTGGCAAGTGACAATTCCAAGGGATTGATTATCAATTCCGCTTCAGGCAAGAAATTCCTGAAGAAGTAGTATATTCTATACAAAAAGGTCGTCGAGTAACACCGCAGACTGGAATACAGTGCTATGGCTGTTGCGGTTCATCGGCAGAGTGGTGACAATCGTGGCATTCACGGTCTTGCGGGGGAAGAGCATCTCCAAGGCCTCGCGGCGCAGTTCTACCGTCTGAGCATAGGCGTTGGACACCGTGAGCGGGGCCTTGGTGAACTTCATCTCGCAGAGATTCACCACGTCGTCATGCCTGTTGATTACCAGGTCAATCTGCATGCCCACACTGCCGCCGTCCTCTCCGCGCGACACATAAGCAGTCTCTACAGATGCCACTCCGGCAATCTGTAGGGTCTGTTTTATTTGCAGGACATGCCTGAGGCACATCTCCTCAAAAGCTATACCACGCCATACCGATATCTCCTGCTCCTGCTGATGGTGCTGCCAGTAGTCGGTGTGGCTTATTCGCTTGTTTTCTTTGAAGTGCAGCCAGAAACTGCAGAAAGCATCCACGAGCCTGTAGTGTTCCTCTCTCTTGCCATATCCGAGCGGCAGGTATTTGCATATCAGGTCACATGAGATGAGGGCTTTCAGGTTTTTGGTGAAGTCGCCGTTGGGACTGCATCCTATTTGCCTTGCAATCTCCTCCCTGGTGAATCCGCTGTGTCGCTTGCTGAGTATGGACACTATTTTCATGCAGGCTTCCGCATTGTCGAAAACCGAATTGAAGAGCCTGTCATATTCCTCGGCGAGCTTCGCCTTGTTTGCAAAAAACAAGGTGTCGATATTTTGGGCGAGGCTTAGCTTTGGGTTAAAACAGTTCATATAGTAGGGAATGCCTCCGGTAATCATACAAGCCAGGGTGATTTCCTGTCTTGACAAGTTCATGCCGCGGCTTTGGTAAAACTCCTCACATTCCCTGAGCGTCAACGGAGTCAGGTGTATCTCGCTTGTCACCCGTCCGTTCAGCCTCCCCTTGTTGTTTATCAGGTTGTCCACCATCCAGGATGCCGCTGACCCATTTAGTATCAGGCAAAGCTCTTTGCGAAGGCATCCCCATTTGTTCCAGAATTCCTCCAAGGCAATGAGGAATCCTGAACGTGCCGTGTCCATCCATGGCAGTTCGTCTATAAACACCACCTGCCTTGTGCCATTGTCCTTTTGCTCAATAAGTTCCTGGAGCAAGAGGAATGCCTCCTGCCACGACTTGGGAAGCGGCACGTTCTCCATTCCGTATCTTAATAGCGAGAAGTGGAAGTTCTGCAGTTGCTCCTTGAGAGTCACCCTTCGAGTGCTGTCATAAGGCGACAGTCCCGTATGCCTGAAGATGACGTGGTCGCGGGTCATCTCGTTTATAAAGTAGGTCTTCCCCACTCGTCTTCTTCCATACACGGCAACAAGCTCAGCCTTGCCGCTGTTTATCACTCGTTCAAGTTCCTCCCGTTCTGTTTTCCTTCCAATTAACATGCTTATTTCGTATTTTTATTGTTTGAGATTGCAAAGATACGAATAAATAAGCAGAATATCGCATAAAATCGCCTTTATTTCGCTACGAACAATGTTTTTTATGATTTCGTAGCGGATTAAGCCTTGATTTAACAATATTTTAACGGTTGGAAGCCCATAATAGGGATAAGTTGCATTATATGGGATATGTTATTGTCTCTCCCCAGGAATCGTCAACCGTGATGGTTATGTCTGACGGACCTTCTATTGGACCAGAGAATAATGGAGAAGTGATGGAGGTAACCCTGTTTCTCTCTACAGTGACATCATTGAACACTTTTGCTCCTAATAACTGGCCGTTGGCATCGTATGCTGACGCTTCTACCTTAAGCTTTTGGCCGTCGGGACAGGCAAAAGTGTAGAAACTGTATGTTTTCTGCTCCCTGTTGGTTATTTCCATTTCCACAACCTTATGGGTAGAATTTGCAACACCTTCCATGGTCTCGGCATTCAGCGTAATGGAGCCTCCCGTGAAGTTGAACATTATCGATGCGGCATCCTCGCGTATATCGTCCGAAATAATCAAATCCACCCTTGCTGTTGCCCTGGTCAGCGTTGCGGCTATTGTCTTGGCTTCTGTTGTTATAGATATGTCTGTTTCGTATGCAAAGACATCTGATAATGGTGAGGTAAAGGATACCTTGTTGAAATTGGTGGTAGAGGCTGACTTTGAACAGGAATGTGCCACAACTAACAGTTTGTAACTGCCGGCAGGCAGGTCGAGAGACATGGTGCCAAAATTCTTGTCTGCGTTGTCTTGGTTGACGTAGTCAACTCTCTTCCCGTCTTGATATACTGCCATGCCAATACGCACAAACCTATCTTTCAGAGTTGGGGTTTCCCCTGCTTTGGTCTGCGGACATTCTGCCTTCACAACGAGATTTCCGTTTACAACTGTTGAGCCTTGTGAATTCCAATCATCCTCAGCCACAAATTTCTCACATGCCGCAAAAACAAGTGCGGCAAATAACAATGATATTACTTTTAATTGTTTCATATTATAAGTAAATTAATAGGTTAATATTGAATTTATCACTACAAAGTTATATAAAATGATAATAACTTGTTTCATTTCCGATGAATATTTAACCTTTTTTATTATTATGCTTATGTACAATGCCCATCTATTGTTACAAATGCGAAAGAATATGAAACAAATATTGTATGGTTATTGTATTTTTTGTCGTAACTTTGCAACCGAAAATTTACATTATATTAATTAAACCAAATGAAACAACGTTTATTACTTTTCTGTTTGTACATCGCTTGTACATTCATCGGAGCATCTGCACAACCGAGACAGATGCAAGGAGTTGAAGAACCTTGGGGCTACAAGGACACTTACAAGGATTATTTCACTGTGGGTGTGGCGCTGAATATCCGCAATGTGGCATCGCCCGAGCAGATGGCGATTGTGAAGAAGAACTTCAATAGCATCACTGCTGAGAATGCAATGAAGCCGGGGGAGATTCATCCCAAGGAGGGCGTATGGAACTTCGCAGGTGCCGACAGTATCGCCAACTGGTGTCGTCAGAACGGTGTAAAAATGCGCGGACACTGCTTGGCATGGCACAGCCAGTTTGCCAACTGGATGTTCACCGACAAGAAGGGAAAACCTGTAAGCAAGGAGGTGTTTTATGAGCGTCTGCGCGACCATATCCATACCGTGGTCAACCGCTACAAGGATGTGGTGTATGCATGGGACGTGCTCAACGAGGCAATCTCAGATAATGACGCACGCAAGATGCCGTGGATGAAGGAGGCTCCGAGTCCATACCGCAAGACCAAGATGATGGATCTCTGCGGTGAGGAGTTTATCGTCAAGGTGTTCCAGTTTGCTCGTGAGGCTGACCCTGATGTAGAGCTGTTCTACAACGACTATAATGCCTGCAAGCCCGGCAAGTGCGACCGTATATATAATATGGTGAAGAAGATGAAGGAGATGGGCGCGCCCATCGACGGAATCGGTATGCAGGGACACTACAACATCTACTATCCGAGTATGGAGGAATTCGAAGCCGCCATCGTGAAGTATTCAAAGATTGTTGACAAGATTCACATCACCGAATTCGACCTTCGCACCAACGAGGAGATGGGCGGACAGTTGCAGTTTAGCCTTGGCAAGGCTGGCGAAGTGCCGCAGTATATCAAGACTCTCCACGAGGCTCAGTATGCCAACCTCTTCCGTGTGCTCCGCAAGCATAAGGACGTGGTGAAGAACGTGACGTTCTGGAATCTCTCGGATGCCGACTCATGGATTGGCGCGAACAACTATCCATTGCCCTTCGACAAGGATGTTAAGCCAAAGAAGGTATATTACACTATCAAGAACTTCGACCCGAAGATGGACAATCAGGTAATTAAGGAGGACTTCCGTCCGTCGCCTCTCAACCAGCCCGGTCAGCAGTATCCTATGGTCAACTCCCAGGGCTACGCCCGTTTCCGTGTAGAGGCTCCCGATGCCAAGTCGGTGATTGTAAGTCTCGGTCTTGGAGGTATGGGCGGCACTGTACTTCATAAGGACAAGGATGGTGTATGGGTAGGAACTACCGATGGTCCGATGGATCCCGGTTTCCACTATTATCATCTCACCATCGATGGCGGAGTTGTCAATGATCCAGGCGCTAAGAACTATTATGGTTCAGTACGTTGGGAGAGCGGAATCGAGATTCCTGCCGACGACCAGGACTTCTATGCATATAAGAACGTGCCCCACGGACAGGTGGTTGAGGTGAACTTCCCCTCTAAGAACACTCCTGCCGACAATCCTCATTGGATAGGTGAGGGCGGACCACGGGCATTTGTCTATCTGCCACCGACATACGACGGCAAGAAGAAGTTCCCCGTGCTCTATCTACAGCACGGATGGGGAGAGGACGAGACGGCATGGATGAACCAGGGACGCGCCAACCTCATCATGGACAACATGATTGCCGAGGGCAAGTGTGAACCGTTCATCATCGTATGCACATACGGCATGACAAATGAATGTCGCTGGGGGCACATGCACGAGTTTGACTGGTCGGTGTTCCAGCGTGTACTTGTCGAAGACCTCATTCCATATATCGACGCCAACTTCAAGACCAAGGCAGATAAGCGCTATCGTGCCATGGCAGGCTTGTCGATGGGCGGTATGGAGACAAGGATGTGTACTCTGAAATATCCCGAGGTGTTCGGTTATTGGGGCCTGCTCTCAGGCGGTACATACTCTCCCGAAGACATCAAGTCAAAGGATATGGTTAGGGGCATCTTCATCAGCTGTGGCTCAAAGGAGAATCCCGAAGGCGTGACCAAGGCCGTCGAGGCTCTCAAGGCTGCCGGATTCAATGCCAAGAGCTATGTATCTGAGGGCACTGCCCATGAGTTCCTCACATGGCGTCGCTCACTGCGAGAGATGGCTCCGATGTTGTTTAAATGAAGAATGAAGAGTGAAGAATGAAGAATGGCTGCGCGAACCGAATGCAGAGCCGAGCTTGCTCGAGCTATGCTGAGGTGAAGCCAGCCATCGACGAAGTCAATGAAGAAGTTGCTACCGCGAACTCGCCATATTATTTTTTTATAAAAAATGCCTGAGACAAAGCTCCCTTAGGCTTCTGACTTGAACAATGTCGGGCGGTGTGGGGATTCCTTATTCCGCATAAAAGCAGTCGAGATATGAACTTAACGCAGACGTGCCCCACGGTCAGGTGGCACGTCTGCGTTATAAGTCAAAGATATGAGTCATATCACTTAGACTGTTGTTAGAGCAGCGGAGTCACATGTCATCTATGGACAGTCCCTTGTATTCCTTGCGGTATTTGGAATAGCGACCGGTGGCTTCGAGGAATATGTCTGCCTTTGCCCTGAGGATGCTCAGATCGATGGATTGCTCCTGACGCTTCACCTCAAAGAAGGTGATGGAATGTGAGATGTCGTCAACCGCTATGATGTCTATCTCGTTCTCTCCCTTGCGGTCCCACCATGATCCTATATTGGTGTATCTTCCTTCCTCTCTCATCCGGCATTTGAAATATTCCTCAAGCGCATGACCACTGTATGTGGGATAGTCACGGCGCACTATTTCCAATAGTTGCGAGTAAGCATTTGACTCTATCATCGCATTATGCTTATATATGAAACGAAACCAAAGGCGGATAAACTGGTCGTTGATGGCATATCTAATGTTTTTTCCTTGCGACGTGCTGAGCATAGGACGCGTCTTGGCTATCAGCGCGTAGTCATTCTCAAGACGGCTCAAATATCCAGACAATTCGCATTGCATCATTGCCTCCATGTCACTTCGGGAGTTGTGCCCCGAGGAGATTAGGGTGAGTATGTCGAAATAGCGACCATAGTCCTTGCTGAATTCTTCTATGAGCATACTCTTTCCTTCATATATAAAAAGGGAATTCCTTGCCACAAAGGATTGCAGTATGTCTTCCTTTGTATGTATATTGCTGTCCATCAATAGTTCCACATACTTTGCCACACCTCCTGTCGTGATATAAAGTGCAAGCAGGTCATCGTTGGTATAGGTGGGGTTGTGGTCGGCGAGTATCTCCTTAAGTACACTGGGCGCGAAAGGCTCCACCTTGATGAAGTCGGTCTGCCTGCCGTAAAGAGGCTCCTTGTTGTTAATGAATAGTTCGGTCATGAGATGGTAGATGGAACCGCACAATATCAGGTTTATCTTCGCTTCCGATTTGTTTAAGTCCCATATCTTCTGCATGTCCGAGAAGATGGAGTTGTTGACACGTCTGAATTCCTGAAACTCGTCAATCATGAGTATGACATGTCTTGTCTTCGCCAATTGCATCAGATAGGTGAAGATGTCGGCAAATCGTGTGGGCATGCCAAGAACAGGCATGTGCAGCTTTTGAGCTATCTCGTCGGCAAAGTCACGGCATAATTCCGCCTCCGTCTTTCGTGAGACGAAGAAATAAAGCATCACCTCATTCTCGTATGCCTTTAACACCAATGAGGTCTTGCCTATTCTTCGCCGTCCTGTGATGACGGTCATCCTTGCCATACGCTCAGACAAACTGTTGATTTCTTGCAGTTTATCCAGCTCTTCCTTTCTATCGTAGAATCTCATATCTGTTGAATATATTTACGTAACCACGAGTTCGGAACTCCCCGTTCCGTTTGCAAAGATACTGTTTTCCCGTGATATTGCCAAACGTTATGGCCTTGTTTTATGTTTTTTTATCATATCATTCGTGTGTGATTTATATATTGGAAATGGCATATTTTCTGCAGATGCTTGCAGGTTTTGGCATTGCCGAGGCACAGGAATCGAAGTTCCAGGTTGCCGAGTTCTACCAAGACCTGCAGGACTTGACGGCTCAGGAAGAGAACAGGGACGACGGCGACGGTTCGCTATATGCCGTAATCAAGGTCACTTCAGACAATGAGGACGACGACCTGAGCCAATTCACGTTTGACTTTAATTACCTGAAGTGCATCAAGGAGATGCGCGATGGCGAGCTATGGATCTTTGTGCAGCGCAATGCAAAGAACGTCACAATACGCCGAGAGGGATACAGGCCTATCAAATATTCCCTAACGGAAACCATCAAGGCGGGAAAGACTTACAGGATGAAACTCAGCGTGAAGGAGCGAGTCAAACAGCAGCGAATACTGCAGTTCAAGGTCACCCCGGCGAATGAGAATGCCATTGTGAAAGTGAAGAAAGAGGGTTCAAACGAAGATTACCAGTTGTGGGGAACTGTTGATTCCCAAGGCAGTATCGACAGGCTTCTTGTGACAGGTGAGTATCTATATGAGATTTTGGCTGATAGCTACAAGACTGTCTTTGGCAAGGTGACGCTGACTAACGGCAGCAGTAATTATGTGGAAAACGTGTCGCTCATTCCCAATTTCGGTTATCTCGAGATAGCTGATGAATATGGCATCGTCGGTGCCGAAGTGTATATCAACAACCGAAAGGTGGGCACTGTCCCTTACAAGTCCGGGCGTATGGAGTGTCGCAACGACTATCAGCTCATGATTAGCATGGGGGAATTGTATAAGACTTACGACAGCACTATTGAGATTCGTCAGGGCGAGACTACGAAGATTAGCCCTCGTCTCCAGTCAAACTCCGCTGAAATAACCATCAAAGTGCAGGATGAGGCTGAGATTTTCATCAATGGTACGAGTAAGGACAAGGGCAGTTGGACAGGACGCTTGCGTGTCGGCTTGCATAATGTGGAGTGTCGTTTGCCAAACCATGTTTCCTCGCAAAAGCAGATAGAGGTCAGGAAGGATGTTTCCGAGACACATGTGATTGACAAACCTGCTCCTATTGAAGGCTCGCTCTATGTAAAGTCCAATCCGTCAGGAGCCAAGATCATACTCGACGGTAAGCCCCTCGATGTCACCACTCCAACTATGATTGAGCATGTGATGATTGGCTCGCACAAGGTAAATATCATGCTGGATAAATATAATCGTGAGATTGTTGACATCAATGTGAATAAGGATGAGATTGCCACTGTTGATGTGAAGTTGAGTGATGTAAAGGTTGAACGTACATTTACTGTAGGTGGTGTTATGTTTAAGATGAAACTTGTGGAGGCAGGTACTTTTCAGATGGGAGGCACGGAATATGACTGGGAACAGCCTATTCATAGCGTGACAATCACCAAGAACTATTATATTGGCGAGACCGAGGTAACCCAGGCTCTGTGGAAGGCAGTTACAGGCAACTCTCCCACAACCGACGGCAGTGCATGGACAACAACATACGGACTTGGGGACAACTATCCAGCCTATTACATCAACTACGAGGATGTTCAGTCATTCATCACAAAGCTCAACAGCATGACCGGCGAGACCTTCCGCATGCCGACTGAGGCAGAATGGGAGTTTGCGGCACGTGGCGGCAATAAGAGCAAAGGATATACATATAGCGGCAGTAATACTATAGGTGATGTGGCATGGTACACATCAAATAGTAGTAAGACTAATATAGTTAAGACTAAGGCTGCCAATGAGCTTGGTATATATGATATGAGTGGTAATGTATGGGAGTGGTGTAGTGATTGGTATAGCTCAAGCTATTACAGTAGTTCACCGCAGAATGATCCTACGGGTCCTACTACTGGCACTGGCCTTGTGCTTCGTGGCGGTGGCTGGGTCAACTTAGCATCGTTCTGTCGTTGTGCTTATCGCAGCAACAACGCTCCGTCCAACCGGAGCTTCAACTTCGGGTTCCGTCTCGCCTTGTAGCAAGTTCTTTCCCAAGCAAGCAAGAAAAAAGAAAACCGGAAGTAGTTAGCCTTTATTCCTCGG
>SAMEA3663208__coassemble_193_pt1 | contig 26871 bp, 14 predicted proteins | sample SAMEA3663208__metabat2_low_PE_010 | metagenome-assembled genome bin SAMEA3663208 (sample SAMEA3663208) | pig gut metagenome | biome: pig gut; feature: pig-associated habitat; material: faeces | place: China | collected 2013
TTCTTGTGCTAACTTTGAATTATTGTTCTATCCCACCAACGAGAAAAGCGGAAGAGCCGAATTTGGTATCTTACGTGATGGACAATACTTTGCTATATTAGAAATCGAGAACTATAAAAAGCTATTCATTATTGAGGATTCAAAAATAATATATGAATCTGATTATTTGATAGAAATACAATCTTCATATAAACAACTTTCACTTTCTAATAAAATAGATGTTGAGAGATATCTAATCAATGGATTATCTAATGATTATTTTATTGCAAGATTACACACAAATAAATGGCAGGTCTTATTATACGATTGCTGGTGTGAACAATACGGAGTTGACATATTTAAATCTCCAGAATTTGATTATATTAGATTAATAGATGAGAACATTGTAGAAATCGATTTATACCACAAAGGACGGACACTATATAATACAATGTCCACATTGTGCTGGGACAATATGCAGCCCGATAGGACACGATGGAAAGTCTCACCTTATGAGGAACGGAATTGTAATTTGGTGGCAGTCTACGATTTTGATAAAGATAAAGAAGGAATCGTGATTGAAGAGCATGATAAATTATCAGAAAAAGAAGACCCAATGGCTGGTGGCTATCGCATTGTTGGAAAAGTACCTGAAGAAATAATTATTCCATTTGAATGGGATTACGTAAGAGTCTATTATAGCGAACTAAACCCAATAATTGTTGTTGGAAACTTTACAGGTAAAAAAGTCGGTGGTTTATTAGGTACTACAAATGAGATTAGGTGTGCAATCATGGATGGGTATTCTCGTCTGCTGAGTAGTTTCATATTCGACGGAGTGACTGTTGGGGAATCTTGCCATGATTTGCGACTCCATATTGGAAATTATGGTGCCGATATTAATATTGAAAAAGTTGATATTAATTATGCCATACCATTTTTGAATTATGACACATATAATGAGGAAGGTTGTCACCTATTGGGTATACCATTTAAAAATGTGAGGTTATTTATTGATACCGAGACAACGGGTTTACCTATAAACGACAATCTGCCGTATACCGAATTGGATAATTGGCCACATCTTGTTCAAGTTGCATTGATAATTGAAGATGACAACTATGGTATTTTGGCAAAACGTAATATTATTTTGAAGCCTAATGGGTATATCATTCCTGAGTCCTCAACTAAGATTCATGGAATAACGCATGAATGGGCTGCTGAAAATGGAGAAGAACGGGATAAGGTTATTTCCTTCTTAGATTTAGTTTTATGTAATTCTGACATTATAATAGGGCATAATGTTTCCTTTGACTTAAATGTAATTAAGTCCGAAATAATCAGAGTTAAAGGGGTGGAAAATGCATTGTTTACTAAAAAGAAACACAGTGTAGTTGATACGATGATATTGGGTGTGAATATATGCAAAATACCTAATTTGTCATTTCATGCACGTAAGATACAATCTTATAAATACCCCAAATTAGATGAGCTGTATTACAAATTGTTCAACAAGCACTTTGACAACCAACATGATGCTATGGCAGACATTCAGGCTACATATGATTGTTATTACGAACTTAAAAGAAAATCAGAATGATAAGAATGTATGATACAAACGAAGATGTTTTGGTTGCAAGGAAATCAGACTATCAAAATAACAATATCGGCGATGGATATTTCATTGTCCCCAAAGAAGATTGGCTTTGTGAAGATGATGGGCTTAACTGTTTTCATCTATTTCTCACAAAGATAGATGGAAACAGAATATCCTTATTCTTGACAAGTGAAGGGAATCCTGTTATTTTTAGAGAACTTCCCTTATCACGAAGAAGAGATTATGTTGAGATATAAATATTACTTTATCAGAAGAAGTATTGATTATGACTGAATTTGGACTACAACAATACCTGCTCCGCGAGTACCGACAAGAGAATGCTCAAAATCAATGACTATGCAGAACTGCGTGAGAGGAAATCAGAGTAAACTTCCCCTGCTATTCAATGGTGGGAGAAGGCAAAATATAATTAAACTATTATTTTGAATAGCATGACAGACAACAATAAACCACATTTCGTCACCTCCAAGAAGTTTCATGGTGACAAAGATTATGTAGAATGGCTACGAGAAATCAAAAGTCGCTACCAGACGGTTCATTACCATGTGGCAATAAAAAACAATACAAAACTACAAGAGGCTGAAAATCAGATTTCTATAAAATTGCACCAGCTTGGTGCAGAAATCAATTCTATTGGTAGTATCTCATTCATTCTCTATGATGGTGATAAGCCTCCTCATTGATTGGGCGTGAATTTAATTTGCTGGTAACTTGCCAAGCTACATGTATATCGACAAAAAATGGCAGTCAAGCTGTAGGAGCTATGACTGCCATTTTTGATTTATATATACTTATTTCTCTATCCTTATTCTCGCATCCACTGCGACTACATCGTCGCCATCGGCGAGGAGGGGGTTGATGTCGAGTTCCTTTATCTCGGTGGCAAAGCGGAGAAGGGTGGAGAGGCGGACGATTATCTCGGTGTATTTCTTCTCGTTGACACCCTTTTGCCCGCGCGTCCCTTTTATTATCTTATATGCACGCAGGGAATGAATCATCGACGAGGCCTCGGGATAGGACAAGGGGGCAAGACCGCTTGACACATCCTTTAATACCTCAACGAAGATGCCGCCCATACCGCAGAGAACCACGTGACCGAACTTCTCCTCGTATTTCGCTCCGATGAAGAGTTCTGTGCCGCGCAACATCTTCTGCACCATCACGGCATGGGCACCCTCAATCTCCATCATGCGCTCAAACTCCAAGGCGAGATGCTTCTCGCTGCGGATGTTCAATGCCACTCCGCCTACGTCACTCTTATGTATTGGGCCAACTACCTTTGCCACAACGGGATAACCGATACGGTTGGCAAAGTCGATGAGCTGCAGCTTGTCGTCGCTCACCTTCTCGGGCACCATCGGTATGCCGGCACACTCGAAGAGTTGGCGAACGACATTCGGCTCTACGAATCCATCCTCCTTTATCTCGGATATCACCTGACGAATACGTGGCACATCCACACCGAAAAGCTCTATCTCGGGACGTGCGGGACTTGGAGTGGAGATGATGCGCGAGAGCGACACGGCAAGCGTCACCTCATCACTGAAGTTGACGTGTCCCTTCTTAAGGAACTCCGCCACCTCGGGACCTGCGGTATGCAGTGAGGGCAGAATGGGGAATATCGGTTTCTTACATTCAAGAATCTTCTTGTGCAGCACATCGTATGTCTCAAAGAGTTTCACCAGTCCCGGAGTGCCGAAAATCACCATGATGGCATCCACCTCGTCGAAGCGGTTCTCACAGTAGTCGATAGCCGTGGCGAGTTGTTCGGGTGTTCCTGTAGCAAGGATGTCAATGGGGTTGGCGACAGACGCTCCGGGGAAGAGTTTCGACTTGAGTTCCTCGGCAGCCTCACCAGTAAACTGCGGCACTTGCAGCCCGCCTTTTGACAAGGCATCGGTGAGCATCACTCCAGGACCGCCGGCATGGGTGACGATGGCACAAGAGAAAGCACGGCCCCCCTGCCCCCCGGTGGGGGGTATTGCGATGCCGTTGGGTTCACCCCCCACCGGGGGGCAGGGGGGCTCACACATGAATATGCACCCCACCGTCGTCAGTTCCTCGCGCGAGAAGCATCTCACTATTCCCGCCTTGCGGAAGAGAGCTTCAACGGCGGAGTCGCTCGACGCTATGGCACCCGTATGCGAGGAAGCCGCCCTGCTGCCACTCTCGCTCGAACCGCTCTTGATGGCGGCTATGCGACAGCCCTTTCGTATGAGAGAACTGGCATGGAAGAGCAGTTTGTCGGGATTGGATATATTCTCCACATATAGCAATTTGATGGTAGGATCGGTATCGGGATTGAAGTTTTCGTCCATATATTGCAACACGTCCTCGATGCCAATCTGCTTGCCGTTGCCGATAGACCACACCGAGTTGAACTGTAAGCCCTTCATCACCGCCGACTCAAGGATGAACACCGCCGTGGCTCCCGAACCGCTGATAAAGTCAACACCCTTGGGATTGAGTTGCGGAATAGGTTTGGTGAACACACTGTGATGCCAGTTGTTGAGCAATCCGATACAATTCGGACCAATCAACGACGCGTCGTATTTCTTACAAGTGTCGAGGATATCCGCCTCTAATTGCGCCCCTTCTTCTGTCTCCTCTCCGAATCCCGCCGATATGATGATGAACGCCTTCACCTGCTTCTCGGCAGCAAGCGTCCTCACCGTGTCGGGGCATAGTTTCGCCGGGATGACGAGAATGGCGAGTTGCGTAGGCGGCAACTCCTTCACATCATGAAACACCTTGATACCTTGCACCTCGTCTTCCTTGGGATTTACGATGCGCAAAGTACCATTAAAGCCACCCTGGAGAATGTTCCTCACGATGGCACCTCCTGGTTTGTGGAAGTTGTTTGATCCACCCACAACCACGATTGATTCCGGTTGTATAAGTTCTCTGTTTATCATACTTATGTCTTTTTGCCCACAAAGATAAACTATTTTTCTTAAACACCATTATAATATGGATAAATCTTCTGTTTTTTTTTGAAAAAAAAGGCGATTTATTTGCAAATACGATAGTTTTTCCTTATTTTTGCAGAAAAATTGTATAACAAAATAAAATAACGACAAACCATGCACAGAAGAAAACTATTACTGATGCTTTCCGCACTGATGGTAGGAATCATCGCAATAGCAGCCCCGCGAACAGCGGAACAGGCAAGGAGAATCGCAGCCGAACAGGCACGCAAGTTAGGTATCGCCTCAGCCCAACCGCAACTGATGGAGAAGGCCTCTCCACGCAGGGCAGCCGGCATCGGAACAACCGATGCCAACTACTATTACGTCTTCAACAATGAGGGCGGCAAGGGATTTACCATTGTATCTGGCGATGACCTCATGCCCGAGATTGTGGGATATTCCGACCAAGGCTCGTTCTCTGAGGAAAATATGCCTGAGAACGTAAAGTCGTTCCTCAAGGCATACGAGCAGACCCTTGATAAGGTGGCTGAGGGCGATGCCAAGTCATTGCAGATTGTGGATGAGCTGAAGGCACGTCGAGCCGAAAGCACCGATGTTTATACAGTAGGCGACATCCTTCTCGGCAATATAATGTGGAATCAGGGGGAACCATATAACTTCCTTTGTCCCACATATACGGATGCAAATGGTGAAGAGCAAAGCTGCGCCACAGGTTGTTGCGCCACTGCCGTGGCACAGATTATGAGATACCACAAATGGCCCAATGAACTCATTGTTGACATACCCGACTACACCACCAATATTATGGGCCAAGAACAGCAATGGGAAGGTGTGAAGGTGGAGCCGGAGGGACATACCTACGACTGGGACAATATGCTGGAGAGCTATTCCTACATAGAAGGGACTCCATCGTACACCTTCGAGCAAGCATTAGCCGTGGCACGACTGATGAACGACGTGGGACGATCTGTGAAAATGGAATATGGCCCTGAGTCAGCTGCATATAGCAATGCTCCTTTCACTGCCCTCACAGAATACTTCGGTTATGACCCCGACCTAATCCAAATGATTTTCCGTGAGACGGTATCCCTCGAACAATGGACAGAGATACTGAAGAAGGACATCAACGAGAAGCGACCGGTGTATTATTTCGGCAACTCGGACGGCGGAGGTCACATGTTCGTGTGCGACGGATATGACAGCAATGACTTCTTCCATATCAACTGGGGATGGGGCGGATACCGCAACGGATTCTTCGACATCACCATCCTCAACCCCGATAGCAACAGCGGCATTGGCGCCAGCAGCACTGCTGACGGTTATGACATGCTGAACATCATCATCGTGGGCATACAGCCTGACAACGGCATAGTGGACGAGCCTTTGTGGGATTTACCTATATTATATGTTGAAAAGACAGATAATCACCAAATCACCAACTCCAAACGCCAAAACCAAACTCAGAAGTTCACCCTATCACCCGGACTGCAAATATCAAACTGGAGCACTAAGACATTCAATGGTGAGATTGGCTTTGCAAATATTGACAATGAAGGCAACATGACCATAATAGATAAGACAGAAGCAGAACTCAAGCCAAATCAATATTTTTACGATTTCAAATTAGACTACGCATTCCCCGTTGGCAAGAACACTGTCGTTGTTGTTGAGAAACCCACTGGCAGCACTGAATGGAGATTGGTTAATTGTGCAACTTCTTGTGCTATAACTCTGATAGCCACAGAGACCGAGTTGGCATTTGCCGAGCCGGAACATCTGTCACTCAATGTATTGAGCGAGGAGATAACAGCTGGCAGCGGAGAGATTGAGGTGGAAATAACAAACAACACCAATAGTGATTATTACGGACGCGTACATGTATTTGTCACTGACACCAAAGAGAAGTATGAGGAAAATGCAGACAATCTGAAACCTGCAAACCCAATCCCATTGGGACTCGACAAAGGGCAGAGTGTCAAGAAGAGCATAGAACTCACCACTACTGATATGAACAAGGAATTCTGGCTCACTTTCTGTGATGAAAATGGCAACGTACTTGGTGGCTCAGCTATCAAGACGGTAGCTAATTCCGAACCTACATTCGTAATCACGGGCTACAGTATCGATGGCGAAGAAATAACATACGATAGCGAGATTGTCAATAAGGAAACTGATTTAGGCGCAATTGACATGGTACTTGCCCACAACGACGAAGCCCCGACAATTGAAATCTACGTGAAGAATGTAGGTACAGACGGCACGTTCAACACAGTTATTTACAATGGCTGCAACGAGACAGGATATCCTGATTGGGATAATTACGAAAATATAAATATCGACATTCCCTCGGGCGAGACACGCTCCATTGTGAGCAAAGCCGAAAATACAGGGGAGACGATATGCCTATGGACTATCGACGCCTATACATACGAAGGTTATATGCCATTCTTGGTTGGCGATGTACCGTATGGAATGGTGTTCAACAATGGCGTTCTGTTGCTCATCTACGCCTATAACGACGGACAAAGCACTGGTATATCCATACCTACAATGGACTTCGAAATCACCGACAAGATATACAACCTCAGAGGACAGAGGGTGAAGAGTCCAACTGAGAAGGGTATATATATAATAGGTAAGAAGAAGGTTCTTGTAAAGTAAGCGCCTCTTTAATCTACTCAAAACTGCCATTTTGTGCAACTACTGCACAGAATGGCAGCTTTTTTATGCTCAATAACATAAAAATATGGCACTTTGATAGATTTTCTGCAAAAAAAAACGGCAAAATGTTTGGCGGTTACAAATATATTGTGTACCTTTGCATCGAAATATTAAGTATTAACTGTAATTTAACATAGCAATGAAACGTATGTATTTTGACAATTATTCGCTTCAGGCTCTTTCCGAACTGCACCGCTACCATGCAGTCATGTTTAGTCCGACCGTTTAATGTTGCGGGGTCAGACCTTTTGTCTGTAACTCTATGACATACTTGGCTTCACCCGAAAGAAGTCAGGCATGGGGGCATTGTACCCAATCGAAAGACATTAAACATATTTTCACACTAAACAAACATAAAAAACTACATTATGGAAAAGCCAACAATAAAAGAAGTTGAAGAGTGGTTGATGACGCTGTATAACACCTGCGAGGCAAGTATCACGCCCGCCGAACGTGCAGAACAGCACAAGTATGCAACAATGGTCCAGAGACCGAGCGACAAGAAGTTCTTGGTGAAGATGCTCGACGAGTCGTCACAGATTCGCGACCCGAAGAAGCTCGCCAAGCGCATCAAGACTCTCATCGACGAATATGGAGTGCCCGAGTTCCTCAACGGACGCGACCGCTTCCTGTTCAAGATGTACCAGTCATTCGGTCATTATTTCTATCCCATCGCCATACCTATCATCAAGAAACGCCTTCGCATGGATACCTCGCGCGTCATCATCGATGCTGCACGTCCTAACCTCACAAATCACCTTGCCACACGTTTCGACCAGAAGATTGGTCAGAACGTCAACTTGCTTGGTGAGGTGGTGCTCGGCGACGAAGAGGCCGACAAGCGCTATTACAGCTATCTTGAAGCTCTCAAGGAACGGGACATCAATTATATCTCGGTGAAGATTTCTGGTATCTACGCACAGACCCACGCCCTCAACTACGAGGAGTCGTTCCCCGAACTGGTGCGCCGTATGTCTGAGCTCTATCAGGCTGCCATCGACAATCCATACGTTGACGAATACGGTAAGAAGCGCGCCAAGTTTATCAACCTCGACATGGAGGAGTATAAGGACGCCCACCTGACAATGCGCCTCTTCAAGGAAGTGCTGTCGAAGCCCGAGTTCCTCACCTACTCTGCCGGTATCGTAGTGCAGTCTTACCTGCCCGACGCATGGGGATTCCAAACCGAGTTGCTCGAGTTTGCCAAGGAGCGTTGTTCACGCGGCGGTGCACCTATCAAGATGCGTATCGTGAAGGGCTGTAACCTCGATATGGAAACCGTTGTCGCCTCTCTGCGCGGATGGGAGAACCCGGTTCGCCCGAACAAGACCGACGTGGATGCCAACTACCTGCACATCATCGAGCGCGGACTGCTGCCCGAGAACTCGAAGTATCTGCACATCGGTATGGCCTCTCACAACCTCTATACCATCTCTTACGCTTATCTGCTCACACAGAAGTACGGCACTCCGAAGGAGACCTTCTGCTTCGAGATGCTCGAGGGTATGGCCGACCACGTGTGGAGAGCACAGTCGAAGTTGGGCAACCACGTTATTCTCTATACTCCTGTGGTTAAGGACGAGCACTTCCTCAACGCAGTGTCTTACCTCGTACGCCGTATGGACGAGAACACAGCACCCGACAACTTCCTCACCCACTCCTTCAACCTCAAGCCCAACACCGAGGCTTGGGACTTCCTCAAGAAGCAGTTTGAGGACGCTTACGCCATCAAGGACAAGATTCCACACGAGCCTCATCGCAAGCAGAACCGCTTGGAGCCTTACAAGCCCGTGCCTCCAATGGACGAGATGAAGAACGAGCCAGACACCGACTTCGACCGCGAGTGCAACCAGGAGTGGCAGCGCCAGATTTTCAAGAAGTGGAAGAAGTCGAAGAGCGACAAACCGTATATCATCCCCACCCAGATTGGTGCCGAGACTGTGGAGAACGAGAGTCGCGCCAAGTACTTCGACCGCTGTCAGGACGACGAGGTGGAAATCTGCGAGATGTCAAAGGCTAACGTAGAGCAGATTGAGAAGATTATCAATATAGCCGACGAAGACCCGAAGGGCTGGCGCAAGACCACCATCGAGGAGCGTCACAAGATTATGTACGATGCAGCCAACCGCCTCGGCGAGATGCGTGGCGACCTCATCGGTTGCATGTGCGCCATCACCGGCAAGACTGTTGTCGAGGGCGACGTTGAGGTGAGCGAGGGTATCGACTACGCACGCTTCTATACTCCTTCGATGAAGAAGTTCTATGCCCTCAAGGACGTTGACATCAAGGCCAAGGGCACCATCTTGGTTATCTCGCCATGGAACTTCCCGTGCGCCATTCCTTGCGGCGGTGTAGTTGCAGCATTGGCATCAGGTAACACTTGTATCCTGAAGCCCGCCACCGTGGCTGCTCCCGTAGCATGGCTCTTCGCCAAGGCATTCTGGGATGCCGGTGTGCCAAAGGAGGCTCTGCAGGTGGTTATCACCGAGCGCGACGCTCTGAAGAAGCTCACCTCTGCTCCCGAGATCAAGCACATCATCCTGACTGGTGGTACAGAGACCGCCCAGGCTATCACACGTGCCAACCCCACCACTCCGCTCTCTGCCGAGACTGGTGGTAAGAACGTGATGATTGTGACTGCCTCAGCCGACCGCGACCATGCCATCATGAATGCCTGCGCCTCAGCCTTCGGTAATGCCGGACAGAAGTGCTCCGCATGTTCACTGTTGCTCGTAGAGCGTTCGGTATATGAAAGCGAGGAATTCCGCATTAAGCTGAAGGACTGCGCTACATCAATGAAGGTGGGCAGCGTATGGAACGCCGGCAACATCGTAGGTCCGATGATTACCAACGATAACGAGAAGTTGCTCAAGGCTCTCAACACCCTTGAACCGGGTGAGGAGTGGCTCGTTGCTCCTAAGTTCATCGACAAGAAGAAATACATCCTTGCACCGACAGTGAAGCTCGGCGTGAGACCTCAGAACTACTCGTTCCGCACTGAGCTGTTCGGTCCGATGCTCTCAGTATGTCCGTTCGACACATTGCAGGAGGCCATCGACCTCGTCAACGGTCTTGACTACGGACTGACATCAGGTATCCAGAGTCTCGACGAGGCAGAGCGCGACCAGTGGAAGAACTCCATCCAGGCCGGTAACCTTTATATTAATAGAGGTATCACCGGAGCCATCGTCAACCGTCAGCCGTTCGGCGGCATGAAACTGTCGGCATTCGGAGGCGGCATCAAGGCAGGTGGTCCCAACTACTGCGCACAGTTCACCATCATCACCGACAAGCCAGGCTCAAAGACCGACTATCGCCTGAGCTATGCCGAGGCATGGGAGAAGGAGTTCCGCCACGCAAGAGACTGGAACAAGTGCGCCGGCGAGCAGAACGTGTTCCGTTATCTGCCTGTAAAGGGCGGTATGGCACTGCGTCTGCAGAAGGGCGACACCGACGAGCAGGCTAAGATGGTGGCATTGGCAGCCAAGATATGCGGCACACCGCTCACCATCAGTTTCGACCCGTCAGACGACCGCACCTCTGCCCTCGCCTCAACGGGAGCCACACTGAAGAAGGAGAGCCTCGACGCATTCCTCGCCTCGATGCCCGACTATGAGCGCATCCGCACCTGCTCGCCCGACATCCCGCGTGCGATGTACGAGCGTGCGGCAGCCACCAACAAGTTCATAGCCACCGACGTTCCTGTGAAGGACGGTCGCGTAGAGCTTGTACACTACATCAAGGAGCAGAGCATCTCGTTCGAGTACCACCGCTACGGCAGTGGCCAGCACGAGGCTCCCGCCATTGAATAACAACTCTCGACAGGGGAGCTTGGGGAGTGGTACTTCCTCCTCAGGCTTCCCCTTTTTACATTAAAATCAAAGAAACAATAAATAGATTCAAATGAGAAGACAAATGTTAATTTTCGTGGCCACGATGCTGGTCACTGTCTCCACCCTTGCCCAGACTCTCAACGTCAGGGGAACGGTGATAGACGAAAACAAGGAGGCGGTAATAGGTGCGTCCGTTTTAGTCAAGGGAAGCAACATAGGCACAAAGACGGACATCTACGGACAGTTCTTGCTTGACGGTGTGAGAAAAGGATCAGAATTAGTGATTTCATACGTGGGTATGAAAACCCAGACCGTGCAGGCAAAGGCATCCATGAGTATTGTATTGGAAAACGACGCACAGATGCTCGACGAGGTAATGGTCGTGGCATTTGGAGAACAAAAGAAATCATCATTCACTGGTTCTGCCGGTGTTGTTGACAGCAAGAAACTCGAACAACGCCAGGTGACCAACGTTATGGAAGTACTCCAGGGTAACGTGGCTGGATTACAGGCATATTCTCATTCGGGAGCGCCCGATGCCGCACCGGAGTTCCGTATTCGCGGTATCAGCTCAATCAATGCGGGCAAGGCTCCGCTCATTGTGCTCGACGGAGCGCCCTACGACGGTGACTGGAACAGTATCAACCCGTCGGACGTGGCATCGGTGACGGTGCTCAAGGATGCCGCATCGAACGCCCTCTACGGTGCCCGCGGCGCTAACGGTGTCATCATCGTGACTACAAAGAAGGGAGACAAGAGCCGCACATCCATCTCACTCGACGTGAAGGTGGGAACAAGCTCGCGCGCCTCAAATAGATACGAGACCATCGACAACCCCGCACAATATATTGAAACAAACTACAAGGCTCTATATAACAACTACATCAATCAGGGACAGTCTGTGGCATCAGCCCACAGCAATGCCAACAAGACGCTCACGGCATCGTCGCAGAACGGCGGTTTGGGTTATGTGCCATACGTTGTGCCCGCAGGCCAGTATCTCGTAGGCGACAATGGCAAACTCAATCCTAATGCCACACTCGGCAACCGCGTGTATAACGACGGACAGGTATATACCATCATGCCCGACGACTGGATTGACGAAGCCTATCGCAACGCCACCCGCCAGGAGTATAACCTCAGCATCAACGGCGGCGGCACCAACGGCACTTTCTTCGCATCGCTTGGCTATCTCAATGCCGACGGTATCGCCGTGGGCAGCGACTACAAGCGTTACACGGCTCGCATGAAAGCCACCTACCAGGCCACAAGCTGGCTCAACGTGGGAGGCAACGTCAGTTTCTCACGCTCCACCACCAACAACGGTGCCGACGTGAGCGACACCGAGGACTCAGGTGCAAACAACATCTACAGCCAGATTATCATGATGGGGCCCATCTATCCTGTTTATCTGCGCGACGGAGAGGGCAATATCCTGCGCAATGAAAACGGAATAGTTGGCGACTTCGGCGACGGTCAGCTCTTAGGCTCCGACTACGTGCGCCCCTACCTCACCCAGGTGAACGGTATCACCGAGGCGTCGATGAATACCAACAAGTGGGTCATCACCAACTTCGCGCTCAACGGATTTGCCGACTTCGACATCTGGGACGGTCTGAAAGCCACCATCAACGCAAGTATCTATTCTTATCACGAGGACTACACTTCCACCCAGCAGCCTTTCTATGGTTTCGGTCACATGTCTTATCCCAATGGCTATGTGTATAAGTACAACGACGACATGTTCACCCAGAACTACCAGCAACTGCTGAAATACAACAAGAAATTCGGCAAGCACAACGTGTCGATTCTTGCCGGACACGAGAGCTACAAGAGCAATACCGGCTACCTCTATGCCGACCGCAAGAATATGTTCTCATATTGGGGCAACCAGGAACTCAATGGTGCCACCACCTATCTGAGCAACGGCGGATACAAGGTTGACTACAACACGGAGGGCTGGATATTCCGCGGTCTGTATGACTTCGACGGCAAGTACTTCGGACAGCTCTCCTATCGCCGCGACGCGTCATCGCGCTTCCATCCCGACCACCGCTGGGGTAACTTCTACTCTTTCGGAGGTGCATGGATAATCACTAAGGAAAACTTCATGAAAGACGTGAAGTGGCTCAACGAACTCAAGCTGAAGGCTTCGTTCGGACAGAACGGTAACGACAATATCGGTGACTTCCTCTACACCGACCTCTATGATATCAACAAGGGAGACGGCAACGACATCACCCTCACACTCTCGTCAATCGGCAATGAGAACATCACATGGGAAACCATCACCAACATCAACGTGGGCGTGGAGTTCCAAATGTTCAAGAGCCGCCTGCGCGGTAGCGTCGAGTATTTCTACCGCAAGACCACCGACATGCTCTCATGGGTGAAGGTGCCATTGGAACTCGGATATGCCGGATCATATTATAATGTGGGCGACATGAGCAACAAGGGAGTGGAAATCGAACTCAGCGGCGAGCCTATAGTCACCAAGAACTTCCGCTGGACCATCGGTGCCAACCTCACCGCATACAAGAATGAGGTATTGAAGCTAAATGACAGCAACAAGTTCAACACTCTCGACGGACATCCCGGCTACACCTCAAGCAGTTACTTCTACGGCGAGGGACTGCCCATGTACACATGGCGACTGCGCAAGTATGCGGGAGTGAACGAGAACGGAGAGTCGATGTGGTATAAGCACGCCGATGACGGCAGTCTCACAACAACCACCGACCCGACAAGCATCACCCTCGACGAGGACTTCTTCGACTGCGGCACTGCCCTGCCCGACTTCTACGGCGGTTTCAACACCGGCATATCCGCCTACGGCATCGACCTCAACATCGGATTCGCCTACAGTGTTGGCGGCAAGGTGATGGACTGGACATATATGCAACTCATGCAGAACCCGCAGTCGGGACTCACGGGTATGGCAATGCACCAGGACCTGCTGAACGCATGGAGCTCTGAGAATACATCCTCAAATATCCCACGCCTCTGCTACAACGACCAGTATGCAAACTATACCTCCGACCGCTTCCTCATCGACGGAAGCTGGCTCTCGCTTCAAAACATCACCTTAGGCTACGACCTGCCTAAGAAATGGGTGAGTGCCATAGGTCTCAACGGCATCCATATCGCCGTGTCGGGAGAAAACCTCACCTACTGGAGTAAGCGCAAGGGACTCGACCCGCGCCTCAACTCCACTGGTTCAATCTCGGCCACGAAATATGCCCCGGCACGCACGATTACGGGAGCTATTAGCGTGAAGTTTTAATGAGGAATTAGAAATGAGGAATTAGGAATTAGAAATGAGAAATTATGAAGATATTCAATAAGAAAGCAATATATATCCTGCCGTTGGCAGCGGCAATGAGTCTCACGGGATGTATCGACGAGGAGACTCCCACGCAGCAGGCTTCCGCCGACCAGGTGGCAAGTTCAAGCACATCACTCAGTATGCTCGTCAGCGGACTGAAGTCGAAGATGATTTCCTACTGCAACTACTATAGCGACGTTACATCATGGTATGCCACACAAGACTGGGGCTATCCCTGCTATATGCTCATCAAGGAGACAATGCTCGACGGATTCCCAACCACCGGCTCCACATGGAACTACCAGACATACTACGAGTCGGCCACCCGACTCACGTCATACACCGCCCCCGTGTATTTCTACTATTATAATCTCGCCGACCTGAGCAACAAGATTATGAAATCCACAGAGGGTGCCACCACCGAGACCATGCTCGACTATCGAGGCATAGCCCACACATATCGCGCACTGGCATATATGGACCTTGCACTGATGTTTGAGTTCTGGCCCACAGGCAACTCCGAACTCGATGCCAAGGCAAAGGACATCTGGGGACTCACAGTGCCCATCGTAACCGAGAACACAACAGCCGAAGAGGCAAAGAACAATCCCCGTGCCGACTTCGCCACGATGTACCGCTTTATATACAGCGACCTGAGCAAGGCAAAGGAACTGCTCGCGGGATATGAGCGCGCCGAGAAGAACGACGTCAACATAGATGTAGTAAACGGACTGTTGGCCCGTTTCTGGCTCACCGCAGCCACCCGATTCCAACGCTATCCTAACGACCTGCCCAAGCAGTTGGCAGCCGAAGGAGCAAATGACGGATATGCCGACCTTGGCATCACGTCGGCAGCAGACTGCTATCAGAAAGCCGAGGAATGTGCCAAGGCAGTCATCAATGCCGGCTACAAACCTATGACCAAGGAGCAGTGGCACGACACCAAGACGGGATTCAACACCGCCAACCAAGCATGGGTATGGGATATGCGCATCACATCTCAGGAGCAGTATTCCTACTATTGGAACTCCATCATTGGCAACGTGGCATCCGAACCCACATGGGCACTGCCTGCCTACGGAGGCGAATACCGCTGCATAAGCAGTGACCTGTATTACAGCATACAGGATGGCGACTGGCGCAAGACATCATGGATAGCCCCCGAGGATGCCGGTGCCACAACGGTTCCCGACAAATATGAGACTCAGCTCAAGGACGAGAGTGCCGGTTCAAAGGCTGCCAACACCAACTTCAGCCGTCTTCCTGCATACGCCAACCTCAAGTTCCGCCCAGGCTCAGGCAGTATCGACGACGAGCAGACCGGCATGTTAGTTGACATCCCCTTGATGCGTGTTGAGGAGATGTATTTCATCGTCATGGAGTGTGAGTATTATCTTAATGGCGAAATAGCAGGCTTAATCAAGCTCGACAACTTCATGAACGATTATCGCTTCGACGAAGGCAACAAATGGTATTATGCATATGAGACAAGCGATAGTTTCATAATTGAGCTGATGAGCCAGAAGTATGTCGAACTGTGGGGCGAGGGAGTAATGTATAACGACTACAAGCGCTTAGGACTGCCCATCATCCGCAAATACCAGGGAAGCAACTATGTTGAGCCGTATGACAAGCTCAACCACGAGGCATTCGGATGCGCCCAGTGGCTTAACTTCTACATCCCCGAGGTGGCACGCACTTACAACAACGCCCTCTCAGGCAAGATGAATCCGGATCCTACCCCGACGGGGAATTGAAAAATTAAAAAATTAAAGAATTAAAAGATTAAAATTCTATTAGGATGAAAAGAAGGACTATATATAATATAATGTACGCGATGGTGGCGATGATACTCGCCACCGCTTGCGACGACAAGAACGACAGCAACTATGAGCCGGGATTGCCTACGGCAGATGGCTCAATGGCTGTGTATTTCGCCGACAGCAATCCCACGGAGTTTATCTTCCAACCCGGGGAGGCTACAGAGGTCGAGATTGGAGTGTCACGTCTTAAGGGTGTGGAAACTGCCGCTGAAGTGCCACTCGTCGTTACCGCAGATGAAGGCCTCTCAGTTCCAGCCACGGCTAGTTTCGCCGCAGGCGAGAGCAGCGCCACCGTCAAGGTGACATTCGGCAATCTTGTGGAATCAAGGAAATACAACCTCATGGTTACAGTGCCCGAGGAATATGCCGATCACTACACCATTAAAGCAGGAGCCACGACATACTCCGGATACATCATGGTGGCAGCATGGGAAAGCATATCCGACAATGTAAAGATGACATGGACTACAAAGGGAGTGACGAGCGAGTTTACCACTTCGTTCCAACAGCTTGGCAACACCAACCGATTCCGTTTCCCCAACTTCCTCAATTCGGGTGTTGACTATATCTTTACTATCGGAAGTAACTCAACAGCATACGCAGGCTACAACTGCATCACCACCTACGCCAACTACGAGCCCTACGAGGGCACGGAGGCAAAGGGAGCATATCTCTTCGACGATGCCACACAGAGCTATCCCACCTGGACTGTAGCCGACGGCACCATCGAGGTGGCAGACATCTGCATACTTGAGGATTACGGTACGACTACAGGCTATTCCTGCATTTCGATCTATAAGCGCAGCGGATACGTCTATCTATACTGGACAGACTACACCGACGGCTCAACAGACTACTACAATGCCGTGACGTTCTGGTGGGAATAACATTGTTTGGGAAGTTAAAGAACTTAAGGAAGTTAAAGAAGTAAAAGTAATTAAGCTATGAAGAAAGAACTATATAGATTATTCCTCATGATGACCGCCATCGTCTTTGGCTTGGCATCATGCAGTGATGACGACGAAGTGGCAAAGACTCCGCTCTCGCCGACATCCATAACCGAAGGCGCAAAGACGGTAAGTACATTGGCGTTCAGTTGGACTCCTGTATCCGATGCCACGCAGTATGCCTACGAACTCAAGGACGAGGCTGGCAAGGTGGTACTTGGCGGCACCACAAGCGCAACGTCGATATTGGCAACCGGTCTGAAGGTGCACACCACCTATACACTCAATGTGTGGGCTTATGCAGCCCTCTCAGGCGACAAGACCACATCGCCCATTGCCACTCTCACCGCCACTACCAACGATGTGGTGCAACTTGGCACACCACAGGCTGTGGCAACAGAAAACAATGGTATCATCACCATCGTATGGCCTGCTGTAGATAATGCGGAGTATTATTATGTGTATGTGGATGTTGAGGAGTCGCAAATAGGCAATACCGAACATGCTGAAGTCACCAATACCACTAATTATGAGCTGAGCAACCTGCAACCAGGCGAGCATACCGTTTATGTCTTCGCCATGACCGACAACGAGAACTACTCTTTATCGGAGGGTTTCAAACTCACATTCATCAAGGCAAAGAATGAGATATGGCGCACCGAAGCAAGCTACTATTCCGAGACTATCGACACCACATTCCCCGTGCAGGTTGTGGCTTACGAAGATGGATCATACGCTATTGAGGGTGTCTATGGCTCGAATGAAACAATAGATTTCTATGTTGACAACGAGAGCGTGATCGACGGCTATCCTGAGGTGGTGTTCACCAATGCATATAAGGAGAACGCCCCATATTACTATTTCCATGCCGGCGACTACACCGTCTGCATCTACTACCAGCGAGGCAGCGGCTACTGCGGTTGGGCAAACGGCAACTTCCTAAATGGCGAGGTGTGGTTCTATGTCTATCTCTACGACAAGGAAGGCAACTACCTTGGCTGCGGCTACGACGACGTGTTATGGGGATTAACTATAGATGACATCGTAGGCGACTACTCTGAGGTGACCAACTGCTTCGACTACAGCATCAACGACTATGTCTATGACCAGGAAAGCGACGTGAAAATCGAGAAGATTGACGACACCACCATCTCAATCTACAACTTCTATGGATGGGAGGACACCTTCACAGCCAAAGTTGACATAGAGGCCCGCACCATCACTGTGGATATTAAGACCGACTGGGCCGGCTACTATTCGTTCTGCAAGTTTGACGAACCAGATACTCCCGTTGTCGGCACTATTAATGATGATGGAACCATATCATTCTCAAATTGGACCGCTTACTATCAGCCATACGATTATTCGTATATCTACAATGGTGCTACCAGCGTCCTGACAAAGAAATAAAGCAAGATAAGAACCATATATCTATTGACTATGTATTGAGTGAGGGTGCGGCGAAATGCCGCACCCTTTTTTATTCGCATCTAACGTATTTCTTCCCCTTACCAATCACTATGCCCTTATAAACCTCAGAAGACCAGGCTTTCTCACCGGTTGCCACTTGCTGTCGCCGCGACCTTTGGTCTTGAAGCTCACGCGGTAATTGCCCGCGGGCAATTAGGAAGGCGAAGTCTGGGCTATATAGTTGAGAGTATTGGTAAATCCTGAGATGTTGATGCCGTACATTGGCTGAGAGCATAAATTTCGGGAAATAATATAACTTAAGTTTCGGCTCCCTCAGGTGCCGTGTCAAGGTCGGTACATGATGTGACCGCCATTGACGCAACGACAAGACTTGATAATATATGTTTTACGTTCATTTTTCTTAATTACGTTATGTTTATACTAAATAAATTTTATGTTAAAATAAGGGGCACTTCACTATTATAAGCTTATCCCAATAAGCGGTTTTAGTTAAAAATCGCTTATCCCGGTAAGCTTTTTATCCTTAATATTTGGTGCTTTCGGTTATTTTATATAATTTTGCAGCCAAATAAACAGTCAACAATGAATAGGTATGGAATCATTATTCAGAAAGCACCAAATGTATATTTCCCAAGTGAAGATGGACATCATAAGGGAAATAATCAACGATATCAACTGGTCAAGACAACTTGTGGCGATTAAAGGTTCGCGGGGAGTTGGCAAGACCACGCTTATGCGCCAGTATATTCGACAGACATACGGCATAACGGCGGGCAAGGCACTGTATTGTGTGGTTGACAGCATGTATTTCACTGCCCACACGCTATTGGAACTCGCTGAGCGGTTTGCACAAATGGGTGGTGAGCACCTCTTTCTCGACGAAGTGCACAAATACCCCAAATGGAGCGTGGAGATAAAGGAAATCATCGACCTCTATCCTCAGTTGAGGATTACCTTCACCGGTTCGTCGCTTATCCAGATACTGAATGCTGATGCCGACTTGTCGCGCAGGGTGCTGTCATATACCATGGAGGGCTTGTCTTTCAGGGAATATCTTCATTTCTATAAAGGAATACAAATCCCCAAGTATTCCCTTGACGAGATTCTGGCCAATGCCGACAACATCTGTGCCGAGGTAAATGCCAAGTGCCGTCCCGTGAAGATGTTCGAGGAATACCTGAGGGTTGGGTATTATCCATTCTATGATGGTGTAGAGACTGAATATTACAGCAGGCTTGAGAATGTGGTCAACTTTATCATCGACCAGGAAATCACGATGTTCTGCGGAGTGGATCCTGCTTTTACGCACAAGCTGAAAGCCATGCTGCTTTTTCTCGCCGACAATCTTCCATACGAGGTGAACATATCAAAACTCGCTTCATATCTTGAAATAAACAAGAACACGGTGGTGAACTATCTCAGCGCAATGCAACGGGCAGAACTGCTGCACCTTATATATACAGATAACAAGTCGGTGACCAAGATGCAGAAGCCCGACAAGATATTCATCCACAACACCAATATGCTTTATGCCCTCTCAAGCCGCCTTGTAATCGGAACTGTAAGGGAATGTTTCGTAGTCAACCAACTGAGCGTCAACCATACTGTGGAGTATTCCAAGGACGAAGGCGACTTCAGAATTGACGGCAAGGTGACATTAGAGGTTGGCGGCAACAAGAAATCATTCGACCAGATAGCCGACATTCCCGACTCCTACATCCTTGCCGACGGTATGGAATATCCCATAGGAAAGAAACTCCCTATCTGGCTTGTCGGGATGAATTACTGAACAATTATCATTTTTTAATTATCATTTTTTGGTAATTATGACAAAAAGCACTATCTTTGCGCCAAAAACATAGCATTTATATGACATACAACCCATTTGTAACCAGCGGATGTAGTTTAACTATTTTGGTTGACAACTTATCGTCTTTATTCGTAAAATGTGTTGACATATTAAATGTTTTTTGCGGATTCTCGTTGACTTTATTATAATATTTGCTAATATATATAAATAAGGTGTGGCTTCTGTTTGTAAACAATGCACTGAGAGTAAGCCACGATCGTTGTGATTCTGTCACTTCGAGAGCGAAAAGAGTTAAAAAACGGAATTAAAACATGACAAATGATAGAAAAATGATAAGAAATGCACTATTTTTGGCAATTTATTGGGAAAATGTTTGGCTATTAAATTTATTTAGTATAAATTTGCACCGATTTTTATAAAGTTAGTTTAAACAAGAGAGAGATTTTATGGAAAAAAGAATCAAAATGCTTTTTGCCTGCCTGTTCCTCTTCGTGGGAATGGCAATGGCACAAACGAAAGTCTCCGGTACGGTATTGTCTTATGAAGACAATGAACCCGTAGTAGGAGCTGCCGTAAGAGTTGTAGGTACCAATATCGGTACCGTGACCGACTTGAACGGTAAATTCTCAATCACTTGCCCACAGGGTAAGAACACGCTCAACATTTCATACGTTGGAATGGAGCCTATTCAGGTAAGCGCACGTGCCAACATGCGCATCTTGCTTAAGAGCGACGCACAGAACCTCGACGAAATCGTGGTTGTCGCTTATGGTACTTCAACAAAAGGTACATTTACTGGTTCTGCCGGAGTAATGAAGTCTGACAAACTCGAGCTTCGCCAGGTATCTGACGTGTCTAACGCACTTGCCGGTGCCGTAGCCGGTGTACAAATTCAGAGTTCTAATGGCCAACCTGGTACATCTGCCAAGGTGCGCGTACGTGGTGTGGGTTCTATCAATGCTGGAACAAGCCCCCTCTACGTCGTGGATGGCGTGCCATTCGACGGTGAACTTTCTTCTATCAACACTGCTGACATCGAGTCAGTTACTGTGCTGAAGGACGCAGCATCAACCGCACTCTACGGTGCACGTGGAGCCAATGGTATCATCATGATTAGCACCAAGAAGGCACAGGCGGGCAAAGCCACTGTGACACTGGATGCCAAGTGGGGTTCCAACTCTCGAATGATCAAGAACTATGATGTCATTCGCAGTCCACAGGAGTACCTTGAGACCGAATATGCTGCCATGTACAATGGTGCCACCTCTACACTCGGATACAATTCAGCCAAGGCATGGCAATGGGTCAACAAGAACATCACAACCAACCAGAACGGTGGTTCGGGCTATCAGATTTACACCGTGCCAGAGGGTGAATACCTCTTTGGTACCAACGGCAAGCTCAACCCCAATGCAACACTCGGCTACAAGGATGAGGCCAACAACCGCTACTATACTCCCGACAACTGGGAGGACGAGATGTTCAAGCCTACACTCCGCCAGGAGTACAATGCCACTATCTCCGGAAGCACCGACCGCAACAACTTCTACCTCTCAGCCGGTCTTCTCGAGGACAATGGTCTTGTGGAGGGTTCAGGATTCAAGCGTCTGAGCACTCGTATGAAGGATGAGTACAAGGTGAACGACTGGATGCGCGTGGGCACCAACATCGCTTACTCTTACAACAAGAGCTTCTATCCAGATGACCAGACCTCTTCAGCCTCTTCGGGCAATGCCTTCGGTGTGGCCAACCGCATTGCTCCTATCTATCCTATGTACGTGCGCGATGCAGAAGGCAACATCATCTACAACCAGGGACGTGCAACATACGACTATGGTACAAAGGCTGACGGAACCCGCGACCGTTCATATATGAACATCTCCAATCCCGCCGGTCAGCTGAAGTATAACAAGACACAGTATATCATGGACATCCTCAGCGGCAACTGGTATGCCACTATCACTCCTCTGAAGGGATTGACCCTCAAGGCACAGGTGGCATTGAATGTTGACAACACCAACTACAACGATCTGCAGAACGCCTACATGGGACAGTTTGCAAGTCTCGGTGGTGCCGCTTCTCAGAGTCATTCTCGCACATACGGCTTCGACCAGCAGTATATCGCCAACTACGTGACCACGATTGCCGACAAACACCATATCGACGTGACTCTCGGTTATGATGGCTACACATATAAGTACAAGTACCTCGGGGCTAACGGTACAAGCCTCTATAATCCAGAGAGCTTCTTTGTAAGCAACTCAGTGTCTCAGTATGGTATTTCTGGATATGAGAACAAATATGCCACAGCAGGTTACTTTGCACGTGCCAATTACTCTTACGAGGACAAGTACATAGCCAACGTGGCTGTACGTCGCGATGGTTCATCACGTTTCCACAAGGACAACCGCTGGGGTACCTTCTGGTCGGGCAGCGTGGCATGGGTTATCTCTAAGGAGAACTTCATGAAGGATATCAACTGGGTTGACATGCTGAAGTTCAAGGCATCATTCGGCCAGCAGGGTAACGATGCCATCGGCAACTACTATGCTTATCTCGACCAGTTCTCAATGACCGGCGACTCATCCGGTTTCTCCGACGGTACTCTTTCATACAAGGGTAACAAGGACCTGACATGGGAGACACAGACCGCATTCAACGTGGGTGTTGACTTCGGCCTGTTCAAGAACAAGCTCACCGGTAGCATCGAGTACTTCTCACGCAAGTCGAGCGACATGCTCTACTATAAGCCAGTTGCAGGTTCACTCGGTTACACCCAGATTCCTATGAATATCGGTTCGATGACTAACTCTGGTCTGGAAATTGACCTCAACTATAACATTCTGAATACAAAGGATATCACATGGGACTTCAATGTGAATGCCACATTCATTAAGAACAAGATCAACGAGTTGCATCCTGACCTTAAAGGCAAGCTCATAGACGGTACAACCATCTATGAGGAGGGCTACTCAATGTATCGTCTCTACTTGCCTGAATGGGCTGGTGTTGACCCCGAGAATGGTGATGCACTGTGGTATTACAACGTAACCGACGACAAGGGCAATGTGACTGGCCGTGAGAAAACCAACGACTACACCATTGCCCAGAAGTCATCCAACCGTATTGCAACTGACAACTTGATGCCTACTGTATATGGTGGTTTTGGCACCACACTTACAGCCTACGGTTTCGACCTCTCTGTGCAGGCATCTTATCAGCTCGGCGGTCAGATTTACGATAGTGGATACGCTTCATTGATGCACGGCGGCAACAACAACTATGCCGGTCAGAACTGGCATAAGGATATTCGCAACGCATGGACCACACCGGGTCAGGTTACCGATGTTCCTCGTCTGAACTCATTGTCCAACAATGGCAAGTATGTCAACTATACATCAACCCGCTTCCTGACCAGCAGCGACTATCTCTCACTGAACAACGTGACAGTGGGATACACCTTGCCAAAGAGCATCGTCAACAAGCTCGGTCTGACCAAGCTGCGTGTATATTTCTCAGGCGACAACCTCGCACTGCTCTCATCTCGCAAGGGTCTTGACCCACGTCAGAGCTATACATCTGCAAGTGTGGCTATCTACACTGCCATCCGTTCACTCTCGGGTGGTGTCAGCGTAGCATTCTAATTTCAGGAAAAGGATTTAAACATTATAATGACAGTAAATATGAACAAGTATATTTTTGCAAGTCTTGCAGTAGCGTCAACGGTCTTCACTGCTTGTACAGACCTTGACACTGCACCGGAGGGAAGCACCATCACCTCCGACCAGAAGTCAGAAATACTGGAAGCAAAGCCTGAGCGCGGTGAGGCCGGTGTGCGCGCCATCTTCTCTGGCATGAATGTATATGCCCCTAACTCTGAGGCTTTTGGAAAGGTAGTACGCCACAATGACTTTGGATATTCTTCTGTGTTGTTCTTCACTGATGCAAATACTGAAGATATGTCAAGCGGCAACAATGGTTATAACTGGGCAGGAAACTCGCTCGACTATAACGACCGTCCATACACCAGCTATGAAAGCCAGATTGTATGGAACGACCACTATCAGATTATTTATGCCGCCAACAATGTGATTGCCGGTTATAGCAGCAGTGAGGAAGACCCCGCCGACGACGAGGGTAAGTTCTTCTATGCCCAGGGTCTTGCAGCCCGTGCATATATGTATCTCAACCTTGCACAGCTCTATCAGTTCACCTACAAGGGCAATGAGTCGAAGCCTTGTGTGCCTATCATCACTGACGCCAACTCTGCCGAGGCAGCACAGAACGGTGCACCCCGTGCCACTGTGACTGAGGTGTACGCACTGATAAAGAGCGACATCGACCACGCCATCAGCCTGCTCGAGGCAACTGCCTACAAGCGTGCCGACAAGCGTTATGTATCTCTTGGTGTAGCCTACGGTATTCGTGCACGTATGAACCTCGTGATGCAGAACTGGGCTGACGCTGCCTCCGACGCACAGGCTGCCATCGACGCCGCCGCTGCCGAGAACATCGCGCCTGCTTCTATCGACGACGTGAGTCTCCCGTACTTCGCCAACTCTACTGAGAAGGACTGGATGTGGGGTATTCTTATCGCTGAGACCGATGACGTGGTACAGACAGGTATCGTCAACTGGATTTCTCACTGCGGTACATTCAACTATGGTTACTGCCAGTATTCAGGCGGTCACCAGATCAACAAGAAACTCTACAACCAAATTCCCAATAGCGACGTGCGCAAGGGATGGTGGTCGAACGAGGAAGGTGTGAACCCCAATTTGCCCGAGAAGTACAATACATATCTCGCCTCCTATGGTTTCGGTCCTTACACCAACTGTAAGTTCAACACCTACAATGGCGAGCTGGAATGTGATGTCAATGCCAATGACATTCCTCTGATGCGTGTTGAGGAAATGTACCTCATCAAGGCTGAGGCTATGGCAAAGGCTGGCCAGGACGGCAAGTCATTCCTTGAAGACTTCGTTAAGACATATCGCGATCCATCATACACATGCACAGGCGATGTTCAGGAGGCAGTATATTTCCAAAAGCGTATCGAGCTTTGGGGCGAGGGACTTATCTGGTTTGACTTCATGCGTCTGAACAAGAACCTCGACCGTCGTGGTGGCGGTTTCGACCCCACTGCCGTGTTTGTTATCAATGCCGGCGACCCAATCCTTCTGTGGCGCATACCTCAGACCGAAATCGAGGCTAACCCCGCACTCACCGATGCAAACAACAACGAGACCACTCCAGTGCCTCAACCAGTGGCTGACGTGGAATAACCCTCATAAATCGTCAAGTAATATATCATTAAGTATAATACATTATTAAATTATCACGACAATGAAGATTAACAAAATATATCTCAGCCTCGCTGCCATAGCAATGATGTTCGCGTCTTGCGGTAATGAGGACCTGGAGCTGGGCAATTCCACCACAGCTCCCGTAGATGCCAATTGTCCCGCTGTGGAGTTTGCCGCAAGCAATGCCACTACATTCGAGGTGGATCCTTCCGACCCGACCTTCAAGCTGACCATACAGCGCAAGGCAACCGCTGCCGCCACATACAACATCAAGGTGGTGGAGAACCAGGACAACTCGTTCGTTGTGCCTGAGACTGTGGAGTTTGCTGCCGACGAGACATCCAAGGACATCACCGTCTCCATGAATTCTTCTGCTGCCCAGGGCGAGCCTCTTGCCCTCTCGCTGTCATTCGACGACGCCCAGATAAACCCTTACACCACTGGTTTAAAGGTTCTCTCGGTCAACACCACTATCATCAAGTGGGAGTCTATCGGCACCGGCTACTGGCTTGGCAATATCGTCAGCAAATGGTTTGGAGTTGAAGTGCTTCCTTTGTCTGTAGAAATTGAAAAGGCCACCACTGCCACGGCTGTGAAGTTCCGCTTTGACAGCCCCTACTCAAGAGCTTCTGAGGAGGTTGACGCCAATGGATTGGGTTATCTTGGCTATCCCTACAATGCTCCCGAGAACTTGACTGAGTCGGACAAGATGGTTATTACCTGCACCAAAGAAGGTGCCTCGCTCGCACCATTCAGAATGGGTATGGACTTGGGTCATGGTGCCTTCTCTTGCGGTAGCATCTATGGTTATCTGTCAGACAAGATCGAAACTTATCCTCTCGGTATTTATACTCCTTCGGAGACTGGTGGTACTATCTACTTCCCCGAGAATTCGCTTTATGCAAGTATGGCCGATTATCAGGACGGTGGAAAGTTCCCATGTTCGCATGGCGCAAGCATTCTCTATCTGAGTGCAGAGGACTTCATGGCTGATTCAGAGGAGTAATTCCATAAATTGCACATACAAATATTAATAATCGAGGCATCTGTGTCTTTTAACAGAGGACGCAGGTGCCTCTTTCCCATTATCAGAATATGAAACGTACATGAGGCCTTCGGCTCGTCAAAGAGAATGAAAAGTGATTACC
>SAMEA3663208__coassemble_211_pt1 | contig 24854 bp, 24 predicted proteins | sample SAMEA3663208__metabat2_low_PE_010 | metagenome-assembled genome bin SAMEA3663208 (sample SAMEA3663208) | pig gut metagenome | biome: pig gut; feature: pig-associated habitat; material: faeces | place: China | collected 2013
TCAGAGAACCGTTGTTCTCAAAAGCGGGTGCAAAGGTACGGACTATTTTTCAAACTACCAAATGTTTCGACGAAAAAGTTTATATTTTTAACAGTATTTTAGATTTAGAACGTTACCAAGAAGTCGAAAAGGCTAAATGACATTATTATATTACACATGTGTGTGTGCGATAACACCCTCTTGTTTATTTGAAAAATTGTCTTAGTACGAACCAAATATGCATCGAAACAGTTGTAAGTTTGCCATAATGCCCGCACATCACATCATATCTTTCTTTCAAAGAATCACGATGATGTATGGTTGTCTGGCCCTCCTTGGTATAATTAACCACAATCATGCGCAGATTGAGCAACGAGAGATTGCGCTTCTCAGCTTCCTTCATAACACGTATGCACCAATCGACATCGGCAGAATAACGATAACTGCAATTGTAAAAGATACCCTTAGCGATATCCACGCGAGCATAAAAAGCCTGATGACACACTAACATTCCATTTTTGAAAGAACGCCATGTAAGATTCTCAGGAGGCTGAAGACGACGATGAGACAAAAACCTGCCCTCATTATCCACGATATCAGTATTTCCATATAAGACAGCGGGCAAAGCCGATTTATCATCATTCAACAAAGCAGCATTGTGGGCAATGACCTTCAAGACATCGGCATCTGGGAAGAAGTCCCCGGCATTCAAAAAAAGGACATAATCCCCCGAAACCTGTCTCAAACCCTTGTTCATGGCATCATAAAGCCCATTGTCCGGTTCCGATACTATCCTGATTTCATGTCCGTTAGAAGCTGCATATGAACGATGCATATAATCCTGCGCCACCTGAACAGTCTGGTCGGTAGAAGCTCCGTCAATAATGATATGCTCCACATGGGGATAAGTCTGGGCAAGAACACTATCCAAGGTTTTTCCCATAACCGCCTCTGCGTTATACGTTATGGTAACGATAGAAAAAGTTATCATATCTTATAATGTTTGAAAGCCAAAGCCTGATTATACACCTCTATATATTTAAGGGCCACGCTATGCTGGGAATAACTTGCCAAAACCTTCTTTAGACAGTTATCGGAGAGATTTATCCCATCCGCCCCACTGGTCACCCATTGAATACCTTTGGCAAGATCATCCGAATCACGGAACTTAGCCACATATCCGTTGCGCAGGTGGTCGATCATCTCGGGAATACCCCCCACCTTAAACCCGACACAAGGCACACCGCAAGCCATAGCCTCCATGATTGTATTTGGGAGATTATCCTCAAGAGATGGAAGAACGAAGACATCAGCCGCATTATATATATTTACAATATGTTTCTCTTCGCTGACATATCCAAGGGGATAAGCCTTGAGAGGTAGTTTTTCCACGACATCCTCAGCATGACCACCCAATACAGCCACTACAGTATTATCCTTAGTCTCAGGAGAGGATGCGACCAATTTCTCCAATGCCTCCACAAAAAAATCCATACCCTTCCTGACGTCCGTAACCTTCTGTGAAACAAAAAGTATGATTTTCTTGTCCAATGGCAGATTTGCAGCCATACGTGCAATTGTCTTGTCACAACGTGTAAAGACGTGGGTATCAATAGCATTAGGAATACTAACGACCTGTTGTCCCACAAGCAGGGCACTCTGTCGGGCCTCGCCCTCCAACCAACGGCTGCAAGTCACGAAATGAATATTCTGCCCCTTAATCATACGTCTCTTGGCCTCCCACGTTTTGTAAGCCAAGTCAGTTTCGCCCCCCTTTCCGGGCAACAACTGGCAACTATGGCATCGTGTTTTGAAATGCTTGCATCCACGGGTATAATGGCAGATACCGGTAGCCGGCCAGATGTCGTGCATAGTCCACACCACCGGCTTTCCACTATCAAGAATTTTCCTTACGATTTTGAGAGATATAAATCCCTGGTTAATCCAATGGAGATGAATGACATCAGCCTCCTTGAATTCCCTCATCCGGGTGATGTCCGTACCGCAATTGGCAATATCAATCTCAAAAAGATGCTTTTTTGAGAAATGCAGATGCCAGAACACCACCCACCTTTCCCATAGGAATCCCCACTGCCTCATCAGAGACTGCTTGAGCCCAACGACCGTAATCTGGTCAGTCTCCTTGTCCCTGACAAGCATTTTCGCCTTCACTCCGTTGTTGTTGAGTGCCTCCATGAGTCTGTTGGCAGCCACGGCAGCCCCACCAGTCTTTTCACTTGTATTCAGTATGAGTACCCTCATTATAATATGCCATTAATAAAAATCCATAACTAAATTCCCTCTTTCGCATCATTACGTCCTGAGATATGGACGAATGGATGTGGAAGAGGGAATCTCAACGACAGACGTCAACCGTGCTGTCGGTTTAGAATTGCAGAATCTGCAGCACCTTCATTACAGTCTTCGAGTGCTTGATTTTCCACAGTCCCTGCAGCTGCTTGATATTCTGCGGCAGCAGGTTGGTGTCTCTGAGAGAAATCAGATATTCTCTCAACGGTCTTCCCGGACGTCTCTGGTCGTCCTCCAAAAGTCCAACGCGTGCCAACTCGTTGTTGGCTTCGATTTCGTTGATTTCCACTTTGCCCATTTTTGACATATAGTCGTCAAGGCATCCTTGAATGAGTTGTAAATTACAGTTGAGCATAAGCATAAAGTTTTTAAAAGTCGATGCAAATATAGGAAAAAATTTCTAAAGTTGTATCACTTGAAAGCATTATTTGTTTCATTTTAACAAAAATAAAAGGAATAAATACAGAAAAAGCATCCTTTATTCAAAAAATATTCACCATTTGTTTCGTAATATGGAAAAAAAGCCGTAACTTTGTAGCCAAAATAGTAAAAACATAAAATTTAGCTAAAGATATGATTCTATTTTTCAGAACGTCATCCAAGAGCGTGATAGCAACGGAAGTTGACCATCAGCTCAACGAAAGCGAGATTAAGGAACTGAGTTGGCTTTACGGCGACGCAAAGCTTGAAGAGGGCGAGAGACTCGACGGATATTTCGTCGGACCTCGCCGTGAGATGATTACTCCATGGAGTACTAACGCCGTGGAAATAACACAGAACATGAGTCTTAATGGCATTCAGCGCATCGAGGAATATTTCCCCGTTGAATCCAAGGATGCCGACCACGACCCGATGCTCCAGCGTATGTACGACGGTCTCGACCAGACCATCTTCACCGTCAACCACGAGCCTGAGCCAATCAAGCGCGTTGACGACCTTGAGAAATACAACGAGGAAGAAGGTCTGGCTCTCTCTCCCGAGGAAATCGAGTATCTTCACAATGTGGAGAAGCAGTTGGGCCGTCCGCTCACCGACTCCGAGATTTTCGGATTCGCACAGATTAACTCCGAGCATTGTCGCCACAAGATTTTCGGTGGTACGTTTATCATCGACGGCAAGGAGATGGAGTCTTCCTTATTTAAAATGATCAAGAAGACCACTGAGGAGAACCCCAACTTTATTCTATCTGCATATAAGGACAATGTGGCGTTTGCCCAGGGACCGGTGGTTGAGCAGTTTGCTCCTGCCGACCAGTCAACGAGCGACTGGTTCCGCACCAAGCCTATCGAGAGCGTCATATCCCTCAAGGCAGAGACCCACAACTTCCCGACGACAGTAGAGCCTTTCAACGGAGCCGCAACGGGAACGGGAGGTGAAATCCGCGACCGTATGGGCGGCGGCGTCGGTTCGTGGCCTATCGCAGGAACAGCCGTGTATATGACTTCTTATCCACGCTTGGACGGCGGTCGCGACTGGGAGGACATCCTGCCCGTTCGCAAGTGGCTGTATCAGACACCGGAACAGATACTTATCAAGGCTTCCAACGGAGCCAGCGACTTCGGCAACAAGTTCGGTCAACCGCTTATCTGCGGTTCGGTTCTCACCTTCGAGCATCAGGAGAAGGGCGACACACGCTATGCCTACGACAAGGTTATCATGCTTGCCGGAGGTGTGGGATATGGCACCAAGCGCGACTGTCTGAAGAAGGAGCCACAGAAGGGCAACAAGGTTGTCGTTGTAGGTGGTGACAACTATCGCATCGGCCTTGGCGGCGGTTCGGTATCTTCTGTAGATACCGGTAGATATAGCAACGGCATCGAGCTGAATGCCGTTCAGCGTGCCAACCCCGAGATGCAGAAGCGTGCCTACAACCTCGTGCGTGCTCTTTGTGAGGAAGATGTCAATCCCGTTGTCAGCATTCACGACCACGGTTCTGCCGGTCATGTCAACTGTCTCTCCGAGCTTGTTGAGGAATGTGGCGGTAAGATTGACATGGCTAAGCTGCCTATCGGCGACAAGACATTGTCTGCCAAGGAAATCATCGCCAACGAGAGTCAGGAGCGCATGGGACTTCTCATCGACGAGAAGCACATCGACCATGTGCGCAAGATTGCCGAGCGCGAGCGTGCCCCGCTGTATGTAGTGGGTGAGACCACAGGCGACGCCCACTTCTCGTTCGAGCAGGCAGACGGCGTGCGTCCGTTCGACCTCGACGTTGCCCAGATGTTCGGTCACTCTCCCAAGACCGTGATGGTTGACTCAACCGTAGAGCGACACTACGGTGACGTTGATTACGTCACAATTAAAAAATTAAAGAATGAAAATATTAAAGATTCTGCGAATGAAAACTTTAATTCTTTAATTATTTCATCTTTTAATTCAAAACTCGAAGAGTATTTGACTCGAGTTTTGCAATTAGAAGCAGTGGCTTGTAAGGATTGGTTGACCAATAAGGTTGACCGCTCCGTGACTGGTAAGATTGCCCGCCAGCAGTGCCAGGGTCGCCTCCAGTTGCCGTTGAGCGACTGTGGTGTCGTTGCCCTCGACTATCGTGGCAAGCAAGGTATCGCCACTGCCCTCGGACATGCTCCTCAGGCAGGACTCGCCTCTCCCGAGGCAGGTTCAGTGCTCTCCGTAGCCGAATCTCTTACGAATATCATTTGGGCTCCACTTGTGAATGGACTTGAAAGCGTGAGCCTCTCTGCCAACTGGATGTGGCCTTGCCGCTCGCAGGAAGGCGAGGATGCCCGCCTCTATAGTGCCGTCAAGGCCCTGAGCGACTTCTGTTGCGCTCTCCACATCAATGTGCCTACAGGTAAGGACTCGCTGTCTATGACCCAGCAATATCCCGACGGACAGAAGGTGATAGCCCCTGGCACAGTGATTGTGTCAAGTGGCGGTCAGGTGTCCGACGTGCGCAAGGTCATCGGTCCAGTGATGGTAAATGACAAGCGTGCCTCCTTCTATCATATCGACTTCTCGTTCGACGAGCAGCGTCTCGGCGGTAGTGCCTTCGCACAGAGCCTTGGCAAGGTGGGCGACGATGTTCCCACAGTTAAGAATCCCGAATACTTCGCCGATGCCTTCAATGCCATTAACGAGATGATCAACCGTCGCTGGATATACTGCGGACACGACATCAGTGCCGGTGGTCTTATCACCACTCTCCTTGAGATGACATTCGCCAACATCGAGGGCGGTATGAACATCAACCTCCACAACATCTGCCGCGATGGTGACATCGTGAAGACTCTCTTCGCCGAGAACCCCGGTATCGTGGTTGAGGTGGCAGAGGCTTACGATGAGGACTTCCGCACATATCTCGACGAGCAGGGAGTTGCATACGCAAAGATTGGATATCCCACTCCCGACAAGCGAACCCTCACAGTGAAGTGCGGCGAATGGGAGCACGACTTCGACATCGAGGCCCTGCGCGACGTTTGGTACAGCACATCATACAAGCTCGACCAGAAGCAGAGCTTCAACGGTATGGCGAAGAAGCGCTACACCAACTACAAGAAGCAGCCGCTTGAGATGATCATGCGCTCCGACTTCGACGGTACATTCGAGCAGCTCGGCGTCACTCCCGACCGCAAGGAGAAGTCGGGCATACGTGCCGCCATCATCCGTGAGAAGGGAACCAACGGCGACCGCGAGATGGCTTATTCACTCTATCTCGCCGGCTTCGACGTGAAGGACGTGATGATGACCGACCTCATCAGCGGACGCGAGACACTTGAGGACATCAACATGATTGTCTTCTGCGGCGGATTCTCCAACTCCGACGTTCTCGGTTCAGCCAAGGGATGGGCTGGCGCGTTCCTCTTCAACCCCAAGGCCAAGGAGGCACTCGACAAGTTCTATGCCCGCGAGGACACCCTCTCACTTGGTATCTGCAACGGTTGCCAGCTCATGGCTGAGCTTAACCTCATCAATCCCGACCACAAGCATCAGACTCACCTCTGCCACAATAACTCGAAGAAGTTCGAGAGCCAGTTCCTCACGCTCAACATCCCGCGCAACAACAGTGTGATGTTCCGCACCCTGAGCGGCTGCAAGCTCGGCATCTGGGTTGCCCACGGCGAGGGACGTTTCTATCTGCCTCAGCCCGAGGACAACTACAGCGTAGTGGCAAAGTACAACTATGCCGAATATCCCGGCAACCCCAACGGTTCCGACTACAACGTGGCTGGTATATGCAGTGCCGACGGTCGTCATCTTGCCATGATGCCCCACCTCGAGCGTGCCATCTTCCCATGGCAGAACGGTTGGTATCCGCGCAGCCGCCGTCAGGACGACTGCACTCCGTGGCTTGAGGCGTTTGTCAATGCACGCAAGTGGATTGAGGAGAAATTAAAGAATTAAAAATTCAACTTTCGCAAGTATGGGAAGTTAAAGGAGTTAAGGGAGTTAAGGGAGTTAAGGGAGTTAAGGGAGTTAAAGACGTATGTTTTTCCCCCGAAAACTTCCCAAATGGACGAAAATACTATTGTCTTTAACTCCTTTAAACTCCTTTAACTCCTTTAACTCCATAAAGTTGAGCAAATACGAAACTTAAATTAATAATTATTGGACAAGTTTTATTTGACAAGTTTCAAGACATTCTTCAAGATTGGCGTATTCACCCTTGGCGGTGGATACGCCATGATACCTATTATAGAGGCAGAGGTAGTAGAACGTCAGAAATGGATTAGCAAGACCGAGTTTCTAGATACGGTTGCCATAGCGCAGTCGTGTCCGGGAGTGTTCGCCATCAACCTCAGCGTGTTCATCGGCTACAAGATGCGCAAGGCCAAGGGAGCCGCCGTCACGGCATTAGGCACTGCCCTACCCTCGTTCCTCATCATCCTTGCCATTGCCGTGTTCTTCCGCCAGTTTGAGGACAATCCCGTTGTTGCCGCCATGTTCCGCGGCATCCGTCCTGCGGTAGTAGCCCTCATTGCCGTTCCCACAATCAAAATGGCAAAGACAGCCAAGGTCACATTGTCCAACTGCTGGATTCCCATAGCATCAGCCTTGGCGATATGGGCATTGGGCGTTTCACCTATTATTATAATAATATTAGCGGGAGCGATAGGATACGCTTGGGGAAAGATTTTGAAGAATTAAAAAATTAAAGAGGGCTGCGCTATTTATGATATTTATATACTTGTTTATAACATTTTTCCAGATAGGCCTATTCGGATTCGGAGGAGGCTACGGTATGTTGTCGTTGATTCAGACCGAAGTGGTGCATAACCATCATTGGCTCACCACCTCGCAATTCACCGACATAGTGGCCATCAGCCAGATGACTCCGGGCCCCATCGGCATCAACTCCGCCACATATTGCGGATATACCGCCGTGCATAATGCCGGCTACGGCTATATTATGTCGATGCTTGGCAGTTTCACCGCCACTTTCGCCCTTGTCCTGCCCTCATTCATCCTGATGATTGTCATCAGCAAGATGTTCCTCAAGTATATGAAGACCCATGCCGTGCAGTCAGTCTTCAACGGTCTTCGTCCCGCAGTGGTAGGTCTATTAGGAGCCGCCACCCTCCTGCTTATGACTCCCGAGAATTTCAGTATGCCCTCAGTCAATCCCTGGCAGTTCTTCATCAGCTGCGGTCTCTTCGCCGCCACCTTCTACGGCACGTATTTCCTCAAGATCAACCCCATCCGCATGACCATCTATGCCGCCATTGCAGGATTGGTCCTGCTGTAGTTCTTTGAGTCATCATAGATGAATAAGCAGAGAATGCAAATTATTACTGAAATCGAGAGGTTATTTGGCAAAAATCGTTAATAAACCAGCGGAAACATAAAAAAAATGGCAGTTTCCGCTGATTTTCGCCCGAAAAGCATTATCTTTGCGCCAAAAATGGATTATTGCAATGCTTATAGGTAGAGACAAAGAAAAACAAATATTGCTGAATGCTCTTTCAGAAGAGTATTCGCAGTTTATTGCCGTATATGGAAGGCGTCGTGTCGGGAAGACATTCCTTATCCGAGAGACATACGGCTACAGGTTTGATTTCCAATTTACAGGTGCTGCCAAACTAACGGCAAGGAAGCAGTTAGTGCGTTTTCGCAGGGCCTTGAAGGAACATGGTCAGACGGATATCCCCGAACTAACCAATTGGGGAGATGCTTTCAGCGAACTAAAACGTTTCATCAATGATTTGCCTGAAAAAAAGAAGGTGATTTTCCTTGACGAATTGCCTTGGATGGATGCTCCCCGCTCCGGATTCTTGTCTGAGCTTGAATCTTTTTGGAATGGTTGGGCTTCCGCCCGTAAAGATATTGTTTTTATAGTGTGCGGAAGCAGCACGTCATGGATGGTCAAGAAGATTATCAAGAACAAAGGCGGATTGTATAATCGTCTGAACCATCGCATTTCACTCAAACCATTTCCATTGGGATTATGCGAAAAGTTGGCGTCGTCAAGGGGATTGGCTTTGAACCGCAAGCAGATGCTCGAAGCATATATGATATTTGGTGGAGTGCCGTATTATTGGAGTTTGTTTCAGAAAGGCGTGAGCATAACCCAGGAGATTGACCGACTGTTATTCTCACCAGATGGAGAACTTCATGATGAGTATGAGATGCTATATGCCTCACTGTTCAAGAAGCCAGAGCCATACATTAGGGTAATTGAGCTGTTGGCCAAGAAGAAAATGGGCATGACCCGGTTGGAACTCCTTGCTGCTGGCGGTTTTGAAGACAATGGATCGTTCACGGAAATATTGAATGATTTGGAATGGTGTGGTTTTATAAGAAGTTATACAATGATGGGGTATCGCAAAAAGTCAGACATTTTCCAACTTATTGACCACTATACCCTGTTCTATTACGAGTTTATTAATGGCTCACGTCAGGGTGCAAACTATTGGAAATCCATGTTGGGAACTCCTAAATACAATACATGGTGCGGGTTAGCTTTTGAACGTGTATGCCTATGGCATGTTGACCAGATTAAGAAGAAACTTGGCATCAATGGGATATTGACTAACGAGTACGCATGGCGTTGCATGCCTGATGAGGAAAAGAACAGGCGTGGCGTGCAAATCGACCTTTTGATAGACCGCAGTGATGGTATTATAGATGTATGTGAGATGAAATACTCAAAGGACATATACACCATCACTGCGGATTATGCTCACGAGCTTGCCCGCAAAAGGGATGTGCTTCAATCTGCGACAGGAACAAAGAATGCCGTCCACTCCATTATGATAACCACTGATGGTGTAACAAAAAATGAGCACATGAGTGAGATTCAAGCAGAAATCATATTGGATGATTTATTCGAACTATAGTCTGTTTGATATAACAACAGTGGATTGTTGACACCTAACAACACCCTATTGTTAAGACTATGGCACTGAAAAAGTTTTTGTCAAGTAGGCGAATTCCTTCGACGGCTTAAAAGAGGGACAGGCCTTAGGCACCGCCCCGGGCATCTCGTTATGCCCTCGTATGACGGCCTTGGGAAACTTCTGCTTTAGCTCGATAAGGAGCTTGACGATGGCACCGCGCTGCTTGAGAGTGCGAGTGTCCTTCGGTTTGCCGGTGGCGTCGAGGCCGCCTTCGTAGCAGACACCGATAGAACAGCGGTTGAAGGGTCGGCAGTGGGCTCCTACTTCATCCAATTGTCGGTGCTGGGTGACGGTGCCGTCCTTGCGGATGTAGAAGTGATAACCTACGTCGAGGAAGCCTCGCGCGAGGTGATCGCGCTTGAGTTGCTCAGGGGTGTAGTCCTGGGTCTCGCGGGTGGCGGAACAGTGAATTATTATATAGCTGACGGAGTCAGCAGGCATCTCAATGCCTTTTTCGACCTTTGATAGGAGGTGGTCCTCGGTGGCTACGGGGGAGCCGGCGAGAGTCATGGGAAATTTTTCTGAAATCATAACTTTTTTTTTAGAACAGCAATTTCCAGCAATATAACAGCAATTTAAGAAAATATTTTTTGTTCTTTTGCGTTATATTCTATGAATGTAGCTGTTAATACATAATTTTTTTAGAACAGCAATTACCTGCAATTATTCAGCAATTTTATCAGACACTTGCTGGCAATTGCTGTTCACAAAAAAAGAACTTAGAGTTGCGTGATGGCGCCGCCGGCGGCGCCGGTGATTACTAACTCTGCGATGCGCAGGATGTAGAGCGCAATCTGCTTCCAATTTACTTTCATACTCGATGTTTTAAGATAAATGAACATTATAAACTTCATGGGATGTTTTGGTTGTTAAACGCGAATTACCACGAATTATCCGCAAATTCAAGTAAATTATTCTTTATGGAAATTAACGGTTAATTTATGGCAATTCACGTTCAAAAGAAAAGACTACTGGCTGAGGTCGCCGTCGTCGATGACTTCGTCACCGCCTTCGCCGCCGTTCTCGTCACCGCCGATTACGGGCGGAAGGTCCTCATCGGAACCGGTGCCCCCTGAGCCCGTTCCGGGGTCGGTGTTGTCAGTATCAGATCCTGAGCCCCCAGTATCCTCGATGGTAGAATCGGTTGGAATACTGCCGTTATACTTCACTAACGTGATCTTGTCCGGCATCAGGTCATAGATACGCTTTCCGTTAATGACCTTGAACGACGGCAGGAAGTTGGGCACGAGACTCTGGATGAGCTTGGCTGTCGCCTCCTTCTCGGTCTTCGCCGTACCAGTGGTGATGAATCGGATGGAGAGGTAGCCGAAACCGAGGAGCTGAATCTGATAGCCCTTCTTGAGGTTCTCCTTGACGTAGTACGCATATCGGTCGAGCACGTTCTTCACGTCGCCTGGAGTGGCTGACGACTCAGCCGCAATCTGATTGGCGACATCGTCGGTGTAGAGTGTACCGTAGTTGACGGGTGACACACTGTACACGGTCTTGGGGTTCTTCTTGTCGAACATCACCGTGCGTTTGGAAACTTTGTAAGCTTTACTCATAGATAAATGCCCATCGCCGGTATGGGACTTGGTATTTACAGGGCATCGTGCCCTGCCCGGCATGAGTTAAACAATAATTGAAATTAGATATATATTGGTGTTGAACAGCAATTCTCAGCAATTGGACAGCAATTAAAAGAAATTATTTTTTGATAATTGCTGGTACATTTATGATAATTGCTGTTCACAAAAAAATCACCAACAAAAAAACTTGGTGTTGCAGTATGTCAAAGATCTAATGTCATTAGGTGTTGTATCCTTTTTACGATGCAAAGGTACGACTTTTTTTATTGGCGGATGTGCATAACTGTGCATAACTACCAATGGGCAATCAGATGATGTTAGGATGCGGCAATCAGATGCCATTAGGATAGGGCAATCAGATGCCATCTGAATAGGGCAATCAGATGCCGTCTGAATGCCCCATCCGGATGACCTATGGATCCCCAAGGTATTCCTTGATGAGACGCACTTGCCTCACGGATAACTCCCGCATTTTGCGATATGGCATACCGAGGGCGTCAAGTGCCGAAACAAGATCAGGGCAGTTCTTTATCCACCCTAACAATGACCTCACAGCCTCGCGGGGCGTGCGGTCGGGAAAATACAGTTGAGCTAAATCTCTTCGTTTCATTTTTATAATCAATAATCAGTTATCAATAATCAATCATCAGTTCATCAATAATCAGAAATCAGTCATCAAGTTGTGACACTGTGACACTTAATATATATAAACTTTTGAAAAAGCATAAATTCGATTACTATATAGTAAATGAATTATTGCGTTTTTTAGATTTTTATTATATATAGTGTCACAGTGTCACAAAATGGCAAATCAGAATGGCATTGGCTCGTTTTCCTCGCCCGGCAAACGACTGTCGATCTCGTTGCCAGGTCGCTCTGCCACCTTCCAAAACCGCCCCTTGCCGTTGCGCACTTGCTCATACCCTAATTCCGCCAAGGCAATGCCAATCTTAGTGGGACTGATTTTGATGAACGGCATGAACTTCGCAGCTATCTTCGATGCAGTCATATACTTGGTCTCCGACTCGGTGCGCGGTATGGTAAAATATGTTACAATCATCTCCTTGGCGGGGTCGGGCGTCATATACGCCTTGTTGCGCTCGTTCAGCTCCTTGATCTGCTTGTCGTCGAGCCAGTATCGCTCGCCGGCGTTGATGAGAGCGAGAGCCTGCGCATACATTCCCTCGTAGGGGATATGTGCAGTCCATGGATTGTCGATATGCTCGATATGAAACGGCAGCCAGCGGCGGTTGCCCGTCTGGTCGGAGAGGAACGTGAGGTTGTTGCCCGTGGCGCAGAGCGATGCCACACGGGGTCGCAGCACAATATGCCGCCCGTAGGCAGGACGCTGTTTCACATGGGGTTCGGTGGTGAACGCCTTGAGTTGGTTCACCTCCTTGGTAGCCATCGAGTCGATTTCCTCAAGCGAAATGATGATGTTCTCGGCGAGCATGATATAGTCGTCCTTGGTGAGCATATACCAGTTGTTCTTCGTGGCGTAGTAGTCGCGCAGACTGGGCGGCAGGATGTTGAACATAAACGACGACTTATACGTTCCCTGTTCGCCGATGAAGGTGAGTATCTCGTGGTTCACCACCTCGGGATTCATCACCGATGCCACCATCGCCAAGAACCAACAGCGGGCGTAGAAATAGAATGTTTCTTCTGAAGTATCTTTACAATGCACCAATGAGAAAAACTGTCGGATATAGTCGGTTTTGCCGTCCCATGCGGGCAGCCCCTCAATCCACGATTTGAATGGATGATAGTCGGTGACGAAGTTAGAGCCGAGGATGTTGTTGATCACCTTGGTATCCACCTCCATCCCGTCGTTCTCCATCTGTCGCCACAGCGAGTTGACGAAGTGGTCGTCTATTTTTTTAAATGAAGAGTGAAGAATGAAGAGTGAAGAATGGCTGCGCGTGGTATCATCTTCCGATTTTTTAATATTTTCATTTTTTAATTCTTCTGAGTTCCCTGCATGAGTTTTCTTCTGAAACTCAAGCTGGAAACTCAGAAGATTTCGCCTTATGTCATATCTCTCCTTGATATACGCCTCAATCTCCGCCACGGAGGGCTTGTGGGGCTTGGCGAGAATGGCATGCTCGTCGGAATAGGTGGTATATATGCTCTTCACAATACCAGCCACATTGCCGGGATGCTTCGCCTCGTAGTCCTTAAACTCGTCGAGAGCCCAGTTGGTGCAGTTGGCCATGGTGGCACCATAGCGGTTCATGAGATACACGCAGCGCGACACATAGTCGTTATGCTGCCCGGCGGCATACACAGCCCCGTCGGCCTCCACCAGTCGTTTCACCTTGTCGGCAAGGGTCTTTGCCTCCATAGGTCGCCCGGCACCCTTGCCCTTGCGTGCCGACGTGGTCTTGTCCAATGCCTTGTTGATCTTAAGTCGCTTGGCGAGAGGATTGTATCTCACGTCAGGATCCCATGCCAATCCGCACATCCTCGTGGTCGAACTGCACTGGGCATCATAGTCCAGGTCGATCAACTTCTTGTAGTACTCGTTCACCGTCAGCCATGCCGCCTTGTAGTTCTCATACGTCACCTCGCCATCCACGCGTGCTATCACTCTCAGTCCCTCGCCCGAGATGGTCACGTAGGCGAGCAGCGTGTGCTTGTCGTCCTTGATGAGCTTCATCGCCTCAGCCAACTTCTCCTTGGGCACATGGTCGAAGTCGGCCATAAACGCCCCCGTGTATTTGCGGATGTGCTCCTTGCCCCTTCCGCCTTCGAGCACGGCTTGGCACACAATGGCAGGGCACGACGTCTTGATGGCCTTCATCTGCGTCTTGTCGCCCTCGGCGAGTGCGCGTCGATACTGCTCCGTCTTCTGGCGAAGATAATCACCACGGATGGTGGTAGTCACCGTTTCCCATGAAATCTCCTCAGGCGTGGTGGCGGTGAGGGTTGGGAAGTAACTCAATTCATTCATTTCGTTTAAAAAATCCTAAAATATCAAAGTTATAAAGACAAATTTACTTAAACACTATAATAATTATCTGCAAATATACGTTTAATTTATGAAATGACAAAATATCGGATTTAACACTTTCCCACCTCCGCAACTATATGGTGGAGTGTGGGAAACAGTTAAGGAATTTATGTTTAATTAAGAATATTTATTATGGAAATCAGCAAAGAAAAGTTTGGAAAGCTCCTCAAGGAGGCAGTTTCCGAGGCATCGAGGCGCAGCGGCATATCCGTGGCGAGCGTGCTCATCGGCGATGGCGTAGTGGGATCTACGTCTGCGTTCAGCTGATTGTATAAGGGTCAGATGAAAGACATCGGCAGGTATGTTATTGCAATGCGGAAAATAATTGACTTTTTGCCACCCAAGCGCAGGGAGCATTATTACGCTGAAATCGGGAAAATTGTATTAGGAGACAATGAATAGACTAAAGAAACATATGTTATTGACAGAAAAAAAATAATAATTAGAGCCTATAAATGTTAAAAGTGTGGCATTAAGATGTTAAAAGTGTGGCAAAATATTGCTGTTACGATAAAAAGTCGTACCTTTGCCACAGAAAAAGACAATGAGTATGGAAGAAAAGGAAATATTGGCAAGGAATATAAAACTGCTACGTGTAGCAAATGACTTTACCCAAGAAAAATTGGCTGATTTCTTGGGTATTGGAAGGTCTGCCTATGCAAATTATGAGGCAGGCGTTAGGGAAATTCCCATTGACATCATCGAAAGATTGGCTGACCTTTTGGGTTGTGACAGTTATTTGTTATATGAAGAGAATGAGACAGCCGTTAATGAAATGCTTACAACTGCATTTAGGGTGGAAGATGCCACTCCGGAAGACATGGCAGCAATAGCCGATTTCAAGAGGATGGTAAAAAACTATTTGATGATTGACAGGAAGTTGGCAAAATGAAGAGACTGACCAAGGAAAAAGCAGAATTGTTAGCACAGCAGTTTAGGGCGACAATAGGAGTTAGCATGAAAGAGCCAATAAGCGTTAAGACAGTATTGAGAAAACTCAATATTCTCACAATGTATCGACCTCTTTCTGAAAAGTTCTATGGCTTAAGTGTTAAGGCTCAGAATGGCAAAATGTTCATATTAGTAAATAGTGCTTCTACAAGAGGAAGGCAGCATTTTACTATTGCCCATGAATTGTATCATCTCTTTTATGATCAAAATCCTGTGCCGCATATTTGTACCGACGGATTAACAGGGGCAGAGAGAGAGGCTAACCATTTTGCTTCGTGTTTACTAATGCCTAAAGAAGGTGTTTTGGAAATGTTAAGCCCGGATGATCTGATTGGAGATGGAATCAATATAGCTACTATACTTAGATTGGAGAACTATTTCCAGGTTTCGAGAGCCACGCTTCTTTATAGACTGAAGGAATTAAACATTATTTCGGAAGATACACGAATAGCGTTGTCGAAAATTCCTGTAAGGTCGTCAGCCAGGGAATATGGTTATGACTTGTCCTTATACCAAGGAGGAAATGAAGGCCTGGTCATCGGTGATTTTGGTGAGAAAGCCAAGCGATTGTTTGATGAAGACAAAATATCAGAGGGACACTATATTGAATTGCTTAACATGATTTCTTATGGTCAAGAATGATATTGAGATAGTATTAGACGCTGATGTGATAATACATTTTGCCAAGGGTGAAATGTTGTCTGTTTTGCCATCAATATTCCCTGAGTATCGGTATGTTGTGTTGGATATAGTAAAGAATGGAGTACTTCCTCCTGTATTGAGCCAATTAGAGAATCAGATGATTTACATGAAAAATATTAAGGAGGTTAAGTTTGGTCAGACACATGAGGAACGAAAAGAGTATGCAAGGCTTACCTCACAATTAGGTTTGGGTCGTGGAGAAAGTGCAAGTATGGTTTACTGCCGTTTTCATGACAATGTTCTTGGTAGCAGCAACCTTAGGGATATTATTGATTATTGCGATGAATATGGCATAAAATACTTGACAACAATTGACTTTCTGTATTATGCGATTAAGAGAGGCATAATAACAAAGGAAGAAGCTGATGAGTTTGTCATTAAGGTGAGGAGTAAGAATAGCAGGCTTCCTAATGTGGATTTTTCAACTTATATTTGTACAAATGTGGCAATTTGCTGAAAAATAAAATGCTGCAACAGACATTGCGCCTGTTGCAGCATTTGATTTATCGGTGGAATCATAGGGACAGGTTCCTCTGATCCACGGTGGAATCATAGGGACAGGTTCCTCTGATCCACGGCGAACCAATGTACCTGTCCCTCTGACCCTCCAGCAACACGTTGTAGTTCTGCATAAGCATTGGAGTCTTGTGAGATAAGACGATTGACAAATGCATTACGTATAGACTTTGGTTGACTGATAAACAATGACCAAAGGGCATCGAGTGGACTTACTCCATTATTGTCATATACTATTGCAGTGTTCATAATTTAAATATTATATGTTACGGCTGCAAAGATAGTGCATTTTTTCCGTTCCACCAAATGTTTGGCGGATTTTCTCGTTATTTTTTCATATAGACCACAGATTGAAAAATGAAGAATGAAGAATGAAGAATGAAGAATGGCTGCGCAGAAAACAAACTAAGCCGTGAACTTGCGAAGCAAGCCGTAATAACGAAGTGCCGTGGAAAAATCAATGCGGAGCCAGCCGTGTCTTTATTTAAAATAAAGCCGTGGATTTCCGTGCCTAAAAAAATCTGTGATAATCAAAATGTCTTTGAAATCTAATAATCTGTGATAATCTGTGGATAAAAAGGGTAGGCGAATAACAAACGTTAAATAGTGATGGTATTTATTTAAAAATGTTTAAATTATTATACGGATATTACTATATACAAATAAAAATCACTAATTTCGCACCCTAAAATCATAAATTAAATAGATAACGTATTATGACAAAGAAAAGAAATCTAACAACCTTCATGATAGCAATCATGATTATGCTGTTCTCGCTCCCGGCTAATGCACAGGGAACAGTGGGCTATGCCAAATGGGAGGGAAACACCCTTACATTCTATGGAGGGGAAAGTGTGCCTGAGGGCGCTTTTGAGCTCAATACAGGTGAGGAATTTCCTGGATGGGGTGATCCGAATTGTTCTAAAGTGGTATTTGACGAATCATTCAAAGATGTCCGGCCAACTTCTTGTTATTATTGGTTCGAAGGTTTTTTTAGTCTTGAAACAATAGAAGGCATCGAGAATCTCAACACTGAGGAAGTGACGAATATGAGCTGCATGTTCTATGACTGCCAAAGCCTCACCTCTCTTGACTTGTCATCATTCAACACTGCCAAGGTGACGAATATGGACGGCATGTTCAATAGCTGCTCAAGCCTCACCTCTCTTGACCTGTCATCATTCAACACTGCCAAGGTGGAGAATATGAGCTACATGTTCAATGGCTGCCAAAGCCTCACCTCTCTTGACCTGTCATCATTCAACACTGCCAAGGTGACGGATATGAGCAACATGTTCAATGACTGCTCAGCCCTCACGACAATTTATGTCAGCGATGATTTTTCTCCTGACACTGGCACAAATGGTTCAGATATGTTTTGGGGTTGCTGGAAACTCAACAATGGAAATGTTTCATACTCCGAAAATAATATAGGCATAGAAATGGCCAAATGTGAAACTGGCTATTTCACCAAGAGTAACTTAACGCCATACGTTAAATGGAATGCGGATACCAAGGTATTGACATTCAAAGTGGCGAACTATAGAGAAGGAACAAATGGCGAATATATATTAAATGAAGGCAATAAGGTACCGGAATGGTCTCATGCCGTGTATTATTATTGCACAAAAGTAGTCTTTACTCCGTCTTTTAAGCAAGCCAGGCCAACTTCTTGTTATTATTGGTTCTTTGGTTTTGAGAATCTTAAAACAATACAAGGCATCGAGAATCTCAACACCGAGGAAGTGACTAATATGAGCTACATGTTCAATCGCTGCAGTGGCCTCTCCTCTCTTGACCTGTCATCATTCAACACTGAGGAAGTGACGACTATGGGTTGGATGTTCAGCAGCTGCTCAAGTCTCACATCTCTCGACCTTTCAAGCTTCAATACAGCCAAGGTGACGAATATGGACGACATGTTCAGTTACTGCTCAGGTCTCAAGACAATCTATGTCAGTGATGATTTTACCACAGACCATAACCCTAGTGGTTCATCTATGTTTAAGGATTGCAGCACAAGCCTCAAAGGAGCTGCTCAATACGATAGTAATAAAACAGACTTATCCATGGCCAACTATAAAACTGGCTATTTCAAGACATATTTCACATTGGGCGAAAATAAGGTGGAATTATGCGGAAATCCTTTGACGACTGAAAGTCTTGACCTGTCAGGAGACTATGACTTCACTCCAAAATATGGGTTTAAGGCTAACGAGGCTACTTATTCCCGCGACCTCTCGACGTCCGGGGCAACATGGTTCTCACTCTGCCTGCCATTTGCATATACCCCAGATAATTTTAATTTTACTGCATATCAGCTTATGAGCGCAACTGCTGATGCGGTGGAGATTGAGGAAATAACGGGAGAGATTGTTGCCGGAACGCCAGTGCTCTTCAAGTTTAAGGATGGCGAGAATAAGATAATCAATATCTCTGCGACAGAGGCTGAGATAGTAAAAGCGCCTGTTGATGGCACGGCAGTCACTGGCGATGACGGCAGCTCTCTGCAGCTCTGCGGCACATATCAGACGAAGACTTTCACATCGGAAGACAACAATGCCTTCATCCTGCTGAACGACAAACTGATGAATCCCGCAAGGATGCTCGCAACTACAGGAGTGACGAAGGTTGGCGTCAAGCCCTTCCGCGCATATATGACTTTGACTGCCTCTGCTCCTGCTCAACAAGCGAGTGCCAGGGCTTTCTCTATCGGTCGTGGTGGCGAGGGGAATGAAGGGACGACTGCCATCGACCTGCTCAACTCTGTGGCCAACGACGATGCTGAATACTATGACATCAACGGCCGCCGAATCGATGCTCCCGCAAAAGGTGTGAACATCGTGCGCCGTGGCAACAAGACTATCAAATTGATCATTAAATAACTCATTAAGACATTAATAAATATGGAAAAGAAAAAGTATATCCGACCAGCAATAACAGTGTATAACATCACTCCTAGTGTTATCCTCGCTGGGTCGTCAATACAAAAGGCGTCGGATGAAGATTATGGCAGTTTAACCGGCGGCGAATACTACGGCGATTAACGTTTATTCTTTTTGGGAACACAGAGGCACGGAGCCACGGAGAGTATATTTTTAAGTTTTCTGAAGATACAGAGAATTAAAAAACTCCGTGGCTCTGTGGTTATTAAATCCATTGTCAATATTGCGATGCCACCGTTGATGATGCGCCAATGAGGCGGTGCTATGGCAGCTGGCAGAGGGTTTAATACATTGGAAGAATGCTATGCTTGCATCTTCTTCTTCTCATTGCGTTTCTCAATAAAGAGATAAACTAATGAGGCAACGCAAATGACGTCAATCAATATGAACATTAATATTGCTCCCATAATGCTATTCTCTTGTTTTTGTGGGCAAAGATACGCATTATTTTCCGTTCCACCAAATGTTTGGCGGATTTTCTCGTTATTTTTTCATATAGACCACAGATTGAAAAATGAAGAATGAAGAATGAAGAATGAAGAATGGCTGCGCAGAAAACAAACTAAGCCGTGAACTTGCGAAGCAAGCCGTAATAACGAAGTGCCGTGGAAAAATCAATGCGGAGCCAGCCGTGTCTTTATTTAAAATAAAGCCGTGGATTTCCGTGCCTAAAAAAATCTGTGATAATCAAAATGTCTTTGAAATCTAATAATCTGTGATAATCTGTGGATAAAAAGGGTAGGCGAATAACAAACGTTAAATAGTGATGGTATTTATTTAAAAATGTTTAAATTATTATACGGATATTACTATATACAAATAAAAATCACTAATTTCGCACCCTAAAATCATAAATTAAATAGATAACGTATTATGACAAAGAAAAGAAATCTAACAACCTTCATGATAGCAATCATGATTATGTTATTCTCGCTCCCGGCTAATGCAGAGGGAACAGTGGGCTATGTCCAATGGGATGAAGATAGCAAAACCCTTACATTCAAAGGCGGGGAAAGTGTGCCTGAGGGCGCTTATGCGCTCAATACAGGTTATATCAGTCCTGGTTGGAATGTTGGCAAAGAGTCTGTTACCAAAGTGGTGTTTGACGAATCATTTAAAGATGTCCGGCCAACTTCTTGTTATCAGTGGTTCCGTCTTTTTAAGCTACTTACAACAATAGAAGGCATAGAGAACCTCAACACCGAGAACGTGACGAATATGAGCGACATGTTCAATACCTGCAAAGGCCTCGAAAATCTTGACCTGTCATCATTCAACACTGCCAAGGTGGAGGATATGGGCTACATGTTCAGTGGCAGCTATGGCCTCACATCTCTCGACCTGTCATCATTCAACACTGCCAAGGTGGAGGATATGAGTTGTATGTTCAGTGGCTGCTATGGCCTCGCATCTCTCGACCTGTCATCATTCAACACTGCTGAGGTGACGAATATGAGGGGCATGTTTGGTAACTGCTCAGCTCTAACCTCTCTTGACGTGTCATCATTCAACACTGTCAAGGTGACGAATATGAGCGCCATGTTCAGTGACTGCTCAAGCCTCAATAAAATCTATGTCAGCGATGATTTTTCTACTGACAAGGTCAGCAGTGGTAGTCGTATGTTTGGTGGCTGCAGCAATCTAAATGGATACGATTCTAATAAAATAGACCATACCATGGCCAACTGTACATCTGGCTATTTCACCAAGAGTAACTTAACGCCATGCGTTAAATGGAATGCGGATACCAAAGTATTGACATTCAAAGTGGCGAACTATATAGAAGGAACTGAAGGAGAATGGAAATTTAATGAAGGTGCCATTGACCCGGAGGGGGTGAAAAATAATTGCAAAAAAGTAGTCTTTACTTCGTCTTTTAAGCAAGTCAAGCCAACTTCTTGTTATTCATGGTTCGATAGTTTTTCTAATCTTACAACAATACAAGGCATCGAGAATCTCAACACTGAGAAAGTGACGAATATGATGTTCATGTTCTATGGCTGCAAAAAGCTCACCTCTCTTGACTTGTCATCATTCAAAACTGCCAATGTGACGAATATGAACGGCATGTTTATTAGCTGCTCAAGCCTCACATCTCTTGACCTGTCCAAATTCAACACTGCCGAGGTGACGGGTATGACCTACATGTTTGGTAACTGCTCAAGCCTCACATCTCTTGACCTGTCATCATTCAATACTGCCAAGGTGACGGAAATGTACTTCATGTTCAATGGCTGCTCAGGCCTCACGACAATCTATGTCAGCGATGATTTTACTATTGGCAATGGCTGCAGTGGTGATAATATGTTTTATGGTTGCAGCAATCTTAAAGGAGCTACTTCATACGATCCTGGTAAAACAGGCATAGACATGGCTAATTTTGACGGCTATTTCACTCCCAAAATCATAACGCCATACGTAAAGTGGGATGCAAGCACAAAAGTATTGACATTTAAAGTAGCGAACAATAAAGAAGAAGGAAATGGAGTGTATGATTTAAATGAAGGTGAGAATAAACCGAAATGGGTAGATGAGGTGAAAAATAATTGCACTAACGTTGTATTTACTCCGTCTTTTAAACAAGCCAAGCCAACTTCTTGTTATATGTGGTTCTGGGGTTTTTGGCCACTTACAACAATAGAAGGCATAGAGAATCTCAACACCGAGAAAGTGACTGATATGAGCGAGATGTTCAATGGCTGCTCGGGCCTAACCTCTCTTGACGTGTCCAAATTCAACACTGCCAAGGTGACGAATATGAACGGCATGTTTGGTGGCTCAGGCCTCATATCTCTCGACCTGTCATCATTCAATACAGCCAATGTGACGGATATGAGCAACATGTTCGCTGACTGCCAAGGCCTCACCTCTCTTGACCTGTCATCATTCAACACTGCCAAGGTGGAGGATATGAGCTCCATGTTCAATGGCTGCTCAGGTCTCACGAAAATCTATGTCGGCGATGGTTTTACCACTGGCACTGGCACAAATGGTTCAGATATGTTTTATAATTGCACTAGCCTCGTAGGAGCTGATTCATACTCCAACTCCGGTATAACAGACAAATCCATGGCCAACTATAAAGACGGCTATTTCAAGACATATTTCACATTTGGCGAAAATAAGGTGGAATTATGCGGAAATCCTTTGACGACTGAAAGTCTTGACCTGACAGGAGACTATGACTTCACTCCAAAAGATGAGTTTAAGGCTAACGAGGCTACTTATTCCCGCGACCTCTCGTCGTCCGGGTCAACATGGTTCTCACTCTGCCTGCCATTTGCATATACCCCGGCTAATTTTAATTTTACTGCATATCAGCTTAAGGGCGCAACTGCTAATGCGGTGGAGATTGAGGAAATAACGGGAACGATTGCTGCCGGAACGCCAGTGCTCTTCAAGTTTAAGGATGGCGTTGTTGATGTTGATAAGAAGATCGAAATCTTTGCGACAGGGGCTAATATAGTAAATGCGCCTGTTGTTGATGGCAGCACGGCAGTCAATGGCCCTAACGGCAGCTCTCTGCAGCTCTACGGCACATATCAGACGAAGACTTTCTCATCGGAAGACGGCAATGCCTTCATCCTGCTGAACGACAAACTGATGAATCCCGCAAAGATGCTCGATACAGGAGTGACGAAGGTTGGAGTCAAGCCCTTCCGTGCATATATGACTTTGACTGCCTCTGCTCCTGTTCAACTAGCGAGTGCCAGGGCATTCTCTATCGGTCGTGGGGACGAGGGGAATGAAGGAACGACAGCCATCGACCTGCTTAACTCTGTGGCCACCGACGATGCCGAATACTATGACATCAACGGCCGTCGCATCGACGCTCCCGCAAAAGGTGTGAACATCGTGCGCCGTGGCAACAAGACTATCAAATTGATCATTAAATAACTCATTAAGACTTTAATAACTATGGAAAAGAAAAAGTATATCCGACCAGCAATAACAGTGTATAACATCACTCCCAGTGTCATCCTCGCTGGGTCGCCATTAGGTTATGCGACACAAGGAGATTACGACAATTTAAACGGCGGCGAATACTACGGCGATTAAAGAATATTTTTTTTAACACATAGGAGGGTCATGGGGACAGGTACATTGGTTCACTCTTTAGGGTCGATGAACCTGTCCCCGATGATTCAAATCTCAAGGCGTTCATCACATAGTGATGCCACTTTCTTTCTGTGGGTGATAAGTAGGATGGTGGTGGATGGACGGGCGGCGAAAAGGCGACTGAACAATTCTCGCTCCGTGTCCTCGTCGAGAGCCGAACTTATCTCGTCGAGCAAGAAGACGACACCGGGTCGGAGAAGTCCGCGTGCTATGGCTATGCGTTGCGCCTGTCCCTCACTCAATCCTCCGCCATGTTCCGACAATACCGTGTCGATACCTTGCGGCAAGTCGAAGACGAAGTCGGCACACGATGTGCGGGTCATAGGGACAGGTACATTGATTCATACAGACGGGTCAAAGGACCTGTCCCTATGATTCACTTAGCTATGTAGATTCATTTTTTTATTATTTTGTTTTGCAGATTAAAATAGTTTATGTAATTTTGCAACCGAATTTAAGAACAAATACTACAATGATGATATTAAGAAAAGAGGTGGTTATATCAAATCCTTCTATGGAATTGATGGATTTGATGAATAAGTTGAGAGAACGAAAGTTATCCCAGCGTGAAAAATTACGTGCTCAAGAGCATTGTACATTCAGTATTAGTTTATAATGAAAACTTCATTTTCTGTAAGCACTTCAAAAGGAGACATTCTGAGAGTTGGAATGTCAGTAGCTGATGAATCCTTCTTGTCACCCGAAAAAAATAAATGCCATTGACAGGCCGTTATTTATGCACTTTATAGCAAGAGATAGTCATATGCATATACTTGAAAAGATTGCGTATGATATGAAAATCTCTTATTCAAAATAAGAGGGCAAGGGTCAGGGGCTGAAGTGAACCCAAGAATCATAGTGATTGGTCCCTATGACCCTCAGCGAACCAATGTACCTGTCCCTCTGACTCTAAGACACGAAGAAAGCCTTTGTGGCGACTTTTAAGTCGCTTGTTGTCTTTGTATCTAAATAAAATCTTCGTTTGTCACCTTCCAGTCGCCTATCGTGCGGCGCTCGGGGTCGAAGTTGATGCCTACTTTTACTATGGGCAGGCCGGAGAGGGCAAACTTTGAGGAGTAGTCCTTGAGGTCAATCTGATTGATGGCTGCCTGGGCGGACATGTTGAGCTTTAACTCGAAGAGATATAGAGCCTTGGCGGTCTTCATCACTATATCCACACGTCCTGTGGGAGTATGGACCTCCACCTCCACATATCTGCCGAAGAGCGAGAAGATGACATAGAGCAACTGCTGGTAATGCCCCTCGGAGTTGGCATTGTCGCAATAGGGTACGGTGAGGAGATAAGACTGAAGGAGACGGAACATCTCGTCGAGGTTCTCATGGAGCAAGGCAAGATACATCTTGGCTATGG
>SAMEA3663208__coassemble_215_pt1 | contig 24285 bp, 23 predicted proteins | sample SAMEA3663208__metabat2_low_PE_010 | metagenome-assembled genome bin SAMEA3663208 (sample SAMEA3663208) | pig gut metagenome | biome: pig gut; feature: pig-associated habitat; material: faeces | place: China | collected 2013
AGGCCGACTGCAGCACGGGCAGCACGCTGCCAAGGGCTGTCCGGGCAAGCTTGCGGCTTACTTCCGTTGACTGCTGCCGCAGCATGGGATAGTTTATCTCATACTGCTCTGTACTTGCCGAGTCGTCTTTCACGCCATAGCGAAGCTCCATCTCCACCTCGCCGATGTTGGCGGAGGGCAGGGAGAAGCGTTCCAGACGGCCGTTCTTCTTGTAGATTTCCTCCAGGGAGACGGCATACATGTTCGCCTCGTGCTGCGCCACTATCATGTCGCGGAGGATGGAACTGATTATTGTGCTTAGCTGAGCCATAAGATTCTTCTGTCTTTAGGGGATTACTTGTCTGCTGTCTTTGCCGACGGAGTCTCAGCCGACACGTTCACTGTCACTGTCTTCTCGCCTGCCTTCAACGTGTACTTGTTGGCACTTGTGAAGTCGATGACCACGCTGTTGTCACTCACGGTTGACGTCGCACCGCCATCTACAGTGATGGCTTTCGGCTCAAAGATGCCCTTGCTGTTCTTGTAGGTGGCTATGAGCTGTGCCTTGCCGTCCTTGAGGCTCAATTCTCGTGCGCTGACCTCCAGTGTGCCTTCGGGGTCACACACGTCGAGAGAGCTGCCGAGCAGTTCAAGCACCTTGGCGAGACCTGCAGGCATGCTTTCCTGACCGGCCTTCACCGCCACGTCCATCGTGTATTCAACGCTGTACTTCGATTCCTGTGTAGCCCTGGAATCTTTCTTTGAAGAGTAGCTGGCGTTCATCTTTGCGCTCATGTGGAACGGTCCGAATCTCAGGCCGCCGCTGGCTTCGAGGGCTGCGTCGGTCGATGAGCTTGTGGACTGCTCCGACACGTTGGATGAAGAGGCGGAGATGTTGGCCTTAAAGTTGATGTCGATGTCGTGGATGGCGATGTACGGGATGGGCACTATCGTCAACAGCGGCACGTTCAGCTGTACCACGCGACCGTTCTGCACAAACTGGAACGATACGTTCACGGCCTCTTTCTGTCCTGTCTCGGGATTGGTGTTCAGTCCCACTTCTTGGATAAACTGCCATGATGTCTGCGCTGCCATAGCCTGCGCCTCGATACATGCATTCAATGGTCCTCCGATCATACTGCCGAAGGGAATCGCCTGCAACGCACTGGTTGCTACTTGCGAAGGAGTTGTGTCTATTGCCATAATGAAGTGTAATTATTGAAAAATTATTTCAGCGACTCTGTTTATCAGGTTCGCCCTTTCCTCTGGTGAAAGGCAGTATTTGGTGTGATAAGTATATCTGATATCATTGTTGATTACCCAGACATATTCAGAAGTTTCTTCACTTCTTTCTAAAATAAAGAACATGCTATTCTTCACGTAATCACCAAATGCTGTCAGATGCTGGTATAATTCTCCACCATTATCGTTGCGTAATACTTTCTCTCCACCTTGTGCGAGCATTTGCATTGCTTCCGCATCTACCAAGAAGATAGGTGTTATGCCCCTTGACTGGAGGAACAGACAATATTCTTCCCAACAATAATAAGAATTTAACCATTCTTTTGTTAAGATAAAAATCATAACTTTGGAATTGAACATAGCATCAACATAATGTGCAAACCAATGATCATTGGACATTTTCCAAATGCCAAGTTGCACATCCCAAGTATAATTTGTGTAGGGGTCTCCAGATAAAGAAATCGCATCTAAATACGTGGTCTCAGTACCCAAAACCTCTTCCAAATCTTGTTTCAATGCCCATGCTAATTCAAACCCGCCTCCAGCAGCACCAAAGCTGATTAAGACTTTTATGTTTTCATTCATGTTGTTAACAATTATCCTTACTCTATTTACTATTAGGCTTTTCAGGACCCGCCTTTATCAACGTTGACGGTGCAAAGTTAGGCAATTTTGCTCCTTTATCGGTATTTTGCCACTATACGGCATAATATAACTTTGAACTGCATCTTAAGCCCCAATTTACATCGTTATAAGCACAAAAAAAAAGCATCTACCGCTATCTATATGATAGTCATTGATGCTTTCCTATTCCTCCTCCTTGTCAAATGGTGTTTGATTTGAACACTCTTTTATTCGTTGTTTCTTAATCTCGTTCATAATCTTGGAATACTCATCACTTCCATACGAGATAACGCTTATTGATGGTGTAACATATTTCCTTTTCTTGTCCATGGCTATTCTTTTCTAATCAATATTGTTTATGTCTTCTCCTTCCCCCAATGCGGACCTGTCTCTCTTGTCAATCAACACCAGATTCCTTGGGACGGAATCGCGATATTCACGACCAATCGGTATGCGCTTTTTATTCTGCATGATGACACTGTCATTATAGACCATGTCAATATGCTCGATGTTCACGGCGTATGAGCGGTGGACTCTCAGAAATGTCGTTGCCCGTTCCTGTGTCTTGGCCAAAGCTGTGACTAATGGCATTTCCACCTCTTTCACTGTTCCATCATCCATATAGAATATGCACTTGTAGGCACATGCTTCCATACACACAATGCAATCTGTACTCACACTTTTCCAACCTCCATCTTTTCTGAAGAAGATGGGATTCCTTGTTCTTTTGCTTACGTTCTTTGTCTCATTCATGTTGTATAATGTTTTTAATGATTTTGGAGTGCAAATGTAGGTGCGAAGACTACATTTCACAGCATTTTGCCACTATACAGCAGAAATGAACTCTGAACGACACTTTTCGCTTATAAACTATGGAGGCTGCAAATGGCATTTACTATGCCGCTTGCAGCCTCCAACTGATTAATGTGATTCGATTTTATTATTGATTATTCTTATATATAATGGTAGTATATTGATTATCAGTCTTCCAATAATCTGTTATCCAAGTGCTTTCATCTGTGCTTTCTTTAGCAACCAATTTGTTGTAAACCTCCTCGTTGGCCAATGTCAATGTACGTGTACTTGCATTTTGGCCTGCACGGCAGTCTTCCACATTTCCATCACCATATTCTTTATAATAACCAAGCCAAGTATTCAAGCACCAATTAGTATCAAAGCCGTCTGTTGCCAACATGGTGACATTTTCAAGAGCCAGACAATCTTTGAATATTTTTTGATAACAGCCTTGTACCAGCGTGGTGGCGTTAAGCTCTGGAGCTGTTTTGAGACTTGTGCAGCCTTCGAACGTAGCATAATAACAGGCTTCTTTAAGTTCTGTAGCAGGAAGTGCTGGAGCTATTGTGAGACTTGTGCAGCTTAGGAACATTTGGGCATAGCAATATACATCCAATGTCATGGCAGACAGTTTAGGAGCTGTAGTGAGTGATGAGCAGCCATTGAACATATAGCAGTAGCATCTGTCTTTCAATGTCCGAGCAGGCAGTTCAGGAGCTGTAGTGAGTGATGAGCAGCCATTGAACATAAAGTAGTAGCAATAATCTGCCAATGTCATAGCAGGCAGTTCAGGAGCTGTAGAGAGTGCAGTACAGCCACTGAACAGATAGCAAAAACGCGCATTCTCAGTATTTGCGGATGCGTAGCTTTTATAGTCGATGAGTGTGCGGATATCTCCTGTACAAGAAACCGCTGTAGTGTTCCCGAAACTGATGGTTGAATAATTATTATCGCTAACTGCTGTTCCCTTGCTGCTCTTGCCACGCAGACGGAGATTGCCCTTTGCACCGCCAAAGGCAACAGCATTTTCATACGAGATAGTCGAAGTGAATCTCGTCCACTTGCCTCCTCCTACCGAATATTCGAAATAATCACCTTCTCCCAGACTGAATGTATCACACCAAGATTGTGGCTGAAAATTCATCGTGAATGTCTGTTCGCTTTCGGCAGAGAAAGTGACATAAGGAACCAAATCCGCTTCTTCATTTGTACCGATAGCTGACCCTGATGCCCATTCGTTGATGGTAATACCTGTAATGTTGGCCACATTCCTTCCCACCGTGAGGTTGACGGTGTAGCTATTTCCGGCAGTGGTGGCTGGGATGCCTCTGGCATGGAGCGTTTCGCTTACGTCATCTTTCGTAATGGTAACATCGATGAAACAGCTGTTAGCATCAGTTATGGTAGGCGACAGCAAGGCATAGAACTTATCATCTGTATGCTTGTATGCATTCACCGCAAGATCTCCAGTTGTAGTAGTGCCACCCGAATAGCCGGCGGTGTTGCCATGGACGGTGACTGCTGTAACCTCATACCCTGTAAACTGATTTTGCAGTGTCGGGACTATCACGATACGCGCCATCTTGCGCACCATCTGCAAGTTGACACCGTTGTGGTCCTGTGCACGGGCTACAGAAGCAGAATAGGTCATATAGTCAGCAGTGGCAATCTTGTTGGCTTCTGTCTGATCAGTGGGCACGACAAAGGTATTTTCGTCCACGCCGTCTGCCACAGGATAGTAGGCGGTGAAGGTCATTGGGTCTGAAGTCCATTTCAGGAATTTGCCATTCTCTGGATTCCATGCGCTGCCATCAAAGGCATATACCACGGGGCCTTGGTCGGCGGTAGAGACCGAAATGCGGTCGCCACTAACGAACTTATCTTCCGTCTCTGTAGTTCCTGCAGGTGTGCTGCGGGTCACAAAGCCGCCACTTACCTCACCCTCGCCCACCTTTGCGGTAATCTGCACGGCATTGGGATCATCGAGATAGGACGTTGTAAGATCCTCCTGTGAACAGGCTGCGGTCAGCATGGCTGCCGCTGCCAAGGTCATATATTTGAATGTCTTTTTCATCGTTTTGCTCCTTTCTCTTTACTCGGTTTTGTTGTTGATGTCTTCACCTTCGCTCCCCCATGGGGCTGCAGTGAAACTGTTTCCACTCACTTTGTCCTTGCCGACAGTCAATGCCAAGGTATATTTGTTACTGCTTGCCAAGGTGACTGCATTTGCTGAAGTCCACTCGTAAGACTTGTCGCCAATAAAGATAGTTACGCAGAATGTGTTTGCTGCCACGGTCTGCGGCAAAAGGATTACCTCGTAGGTGGCTGTGCGGGCATCCTTGTCGTATGCCACCGATGGGCATGTCTTGATTACCTCATCATCAGCTGCTGTGCTATGGCCACTCCATTTCGTTTCAGCATTGGGCGAATAGGTTGCAGTGAGCGACGTTCCTGATAACATAACCGAAGTAATCGGGTCGGTCAAACCTTCAAACTCGTCGCGGAGCGTGAGCGCGATTTCCAACTTCGACATGATATGGTCGAACGATATGCTGATACCGCTTTCAGAAGGCTGAACTTTATTACTGTAATAACAGAGATGGTCACTTGACATGAGCTTAGCGTCTGAGGATTGGTCGGCTGATGCACTGAGCGAATAAGATGGAGAGGTCTCCAGCGAGAACGTTGCGGCAGTGACAGTAACATTGCCTTCCGAGCCTTCCCAAAGCATCTGTTTCTGGGCTGCACTTTCATCTGCGGATTCGTAGGCAACCCATTTGCTACCTTCATGCTTCATCACTACATTCGTGTAGTCATAGTTATCGCCAGCCTGATCTATCGAGAGATAGAACAATGTTGGCTGATTAGTGTTGTCGTACCCCGCACGTGTTTGGATGTCCGTCAGCAGTACGTTTACATCGATGGGGGTATCCTTCAGTGATTCCTTAGGCTTCATCACCTCATCGTCGTTGTTTGAGCAGCCTGCAAATATCGCTGCAAGTGCTGCCATCGCTAAAATTTGAATCTTTCTCATTTTAATTTTTATGTTTGATTATTTTATTCATATTTCATGTGCCCCAAAGCTGCCACCCTCATTCCAATCATTTACGGATGTGTTAGTTGGGGTGTCCTCATTACTCCCTGCCAATAATTGCGTTGGCTCAATCTCATACACCTTCATCGAAGGCGTAACATAATGTTTCTTTTTGTTTTCTTCCATAATATTCATTTTTTAAATTTGTTATTCAATAATATTTGTTATTCTCATTTTGCGGTTAAGGGTATATACAAACACACAGAGCCTTCCGCCTGTGCCCTTGTCTGACACCTGCGGAAGGCTCTGTATCTATATATGAATGAAGACGTTACGGCAAAGCCGATACCCCCCCCTAAATCATTAAGACTCAGGAGTTTATGGTTGGTCTTTGTTGTATGTTTCATTGTCTTCATTTCCATAATTCTTAATGTGGCGCATCACTCATTGTTGAGTGAATATACCAAGATGCGCTGCAAAGATATGAATTTTCTTTCATATAATCAGCAAAATGCTCGGAAATTTATTCATATTTATGACAGTTTAACGTTGAAACAGGCTTTCTTCCGCATTTTTGTATGCAAATTTAATAGATATCAATGATATCTGCCGAACTTTGCCACTATACAACCAAATTCAACTCTGAACGACATAAGTCCCCCATAATCTTCTCTATTCATAGAATCTTAATCCTTTTCTTTCCTTACTCTCTTTACTATTGGGCTTTTCGGGATCCGCCCTGCCGACATCGACGCTGCAAAGGTAGCACCTCTCCGCTTTCCATGCAATCCAACTTCGTAAATGCCAGCAACCACTTCGCAGTCCGTCCTCGCACTTGCCCATAATGACGCTACAAAGTTAATATCATCCATCCACATTCTCCAATATAGTTTGTAATCTACCCACTTTGGTTTGTAAATACTGCATTTTGCAAGTCCCAACACCCAATAACTGTTAAAAACGCCCGCCAAATCATCACTTTTTTCCCAAACACTTGCACAACTCAAATAAAAGTCGTACCTTTGCAGCACGAGAACCCGCCAAGCCTCTCAACGATGCTCAAATGTGCGGGTCGTTTTTTTTATACTTATGACAAACAGGACAATATTCAATAAAACTTATAAGACTCCGAGCGAGTCAATAGAAATCTTGAAATCAAGAGGACTGTCAATAACCGATGAAAGCAAGGCTCAGCATTACTTGTCCCACATCGGTTATTATCGTTTATCTGCCTATATGTATCCTCTTCTCCGTGTTCCAAAAGAAGACCATGTGTTCAAGAGCGGGGCATCATTTGAGAAAGCATTGACACTCTATCGTTTCGACAAGAAACTGCGTATGTTGCTTTTCAATGAAATCGAGAAGATAGAAACGGCATTAGGATGCAAGCTCATCAATATAGCCGAGTGATATATTACAAACAAAGGGAAAAGATTATCCGATTCTTGTATTTGTTACTATATTGTGTATCAATCACTTATCTTCGCTGCAAAGATAGTGCAAGTGAGAGCAGAACATCAAACTTGTTTGAATGTTATGCCGAGCGCAGCCTATCTTATCTAAAGATAATGGTTCGTGGGACAAAAATGGGACAAAAGCGTGCTAAAAAACGTAAGCGTCTCCACGAAGACGCTTACTAACACCCTCACTTTTACCTGCGTTTTAGCAGATATTGAGTACCATATTTGGACGTTCTTTTGACTATTCCCGGCAAATTCGAGAGATAACGGCCGAATTTTGGCAATGATTCGCTTATCGTAGCAGCTCCGGCATACTTGCGAAGGGTGGTGAAGATGTCGCTGGTGGTGAGATATTCACCATCCGACGGGTCGGAAGTAAGCTCAAAACAGTCGTGGAACACCATCTCGGCAGAGTCGCGCATTTCAAACTGGCGATTGTGCTCCATCACAAGCTCCGTCTGTCGGGCATCAAACCATCGCTGCTCGTTCTGTCTCACTGCCTCAACGGCCTGGGCATAAAGCTGCTGGTAGTCTGGGTGATAGTCGGTGTTGATTGGTTCGGTGAGATTCACCACGAAGAACCTGCGCGAACCGCTTGGGTCGCTCAGCACGTCGGTCATATTCGAGGTGGCTATGAACGATGCCATTCGTGGAAGGTCCTCGCGGCGTCGGGCGTATGGACGCTTTACATTTACAGTGGTCAGTTGGAGCGTGTTCTTGAGAAATCCCTGCTGCACCTTGGCGGAGATGGAGTTGAACTCGTCGAGATTGATAAGCAGATATTCCGCCATCGACTGCATCACAGTCTTCTTCTCCCCTATCTGCAGGTTGTCGAGATACCCCCAACGCATGTTCTCCGGCAGGAGTTGCCGGCAGAAAGTAGATTTATGATAACCCTGTGGCGACACGAAAAGCGGCACTATACTGTTGGCATATTTCACATTGCGCCCCATCCATTGCGCCACCATTCCCACAAACCACATCCTGAACCATTCCTTCCACTGCTTGAGGTCGGTTTTCACAGTCTCCGCCAGTCGCCCGATGTGGTCTTCGCCATCCCATTTGCCGTCGATGGAGAAAAGCCAGTCCTCCACGGGGTTATACACCGTGATACGGTTGGAGTTGAGATACCTCACCACGTCATTGTTCCACACGTTCAGTCCTGCCTGACGCGCACTGATGGTGAGTCCGTTGCGGAATCTCTCGTCGGCAGGATTCCATCCTAAGTAAATGCGGTCCTTGTCGAGATACTCCACACATCCCTTCAGTTTGTTGTATCTCAGTTTGTATATCTCGTCAACGAATGAAATCAATCCCGTAGTGTCAGCATTATTCTGTTCGTCATCGTTCATGATATATCCTTTCATCACAACCACGTTCTCGTTGCCCTTCACCATAAGCGGCGCCACCTTGGGATTGACGTATGGCGAGTCGTCGGCAGAGATGCGGCAATTGGCCATCATCGCCGAGCTTTCCTCGGCAATTCCCGATGCATTCACCGTCTCGCCGATGAGAGCGGTATATATGTTGGTGGCAACCATATAGGCTGTACTGAAGAAGCGCCTCATGCCACCCTCGTCCTTCTGTGCCTTGGCATTGGGCAGTTCAATCTTGACAAGTATTTTCAGGGTCATCCCGCTTGCTCCCACGAATGTGGCGAGCGTGCATGGCAGCACCCTTGCCGACAACTTGGCGTTTTCCATCTGCTGTTCGTCGTAGATAGGACCTGCCGACAACATCAGCATATCGTTGTATCCGCTCACCGCCAACGTGCCGTTCTTGTCGGTATGAAGTCTGACTGATGCATACACCTTGTGCAGTCGGGCCAGCATGTCGCCATAGAGGTCGCGTCGGGAGGACAACTTCATGTTGGTGCGATATGCATCGATAAGCTCGCTATCCATGTTGGCCTTCATGCGTGTCAACAATGTGGTGAGCGACACGTTGCTTGCCATCTTCTTGTTTCTCTTGTCTGTTCTCACGAGTGTGAGGTTCACCTTGCTTTTCATACTTCTTGATGTTAATGTTTTTACTAATTGATGTTCGCGGATTTGCTCGTTGGGCATGAGGAAAACGACAGTTAAGTTTCAGGAAGTTCCAAGCTGTGGCACTTTTTGTCTCTCTCAGGGAAACTTTATGTTCCCGGCAGGAGACAAATAACTCTCCAACTAAGGAAATTCTCAACGCTAACTGATGGGATTTCCTACGCTAACTGATGAGATTTCTTACGCTAACTGCCAAAAGTTCTCACGCCAACTGGCAATCATGCATTATACTCCTCGATATATCCGTCGAAAAGACTGGTATTTACATACCCCCTCGACTGGAAATATTCCATAATCTCCTTCTGCTGTTCTTCAGTCAGATACTTCTCGCCCCTGAACACCCGATAGTAGCCCGTTCGGCTTCCTATAATATTCATCACGGCATTTCTCATGCTGACCACGTCTTTCTTCGCCACGTTGTCGAACATTCTCGAGAGTCCGTAGGCTTTTCTCACTATCTTGAACTCCACATACATCGGGCACTCCTTCATCTGCAGCACCTTGGGCAGAACGCACGGAGCGCTATTGTATATAGTGTTCATCCGGTTGAATGCCACACGTCGGGTACAGGTGTCCGCCTTCGGGCAACCGTCAAGAAAACATACGGTATAGTTCTCTGTAATACCCCTAAACAAGTCTTTTTCTTCCATAAACGATACTTTTTGATTAAAAAACTTGCTGCAAAGATACAATAAACAAATGAAAAATGCAAGCGTTTGCCCATATTTTTTCACTTACCCTCATACCCTCACCCCTATCCTTCCGAATAACCAACTGATTATCAGTAAAAAGAAGAAAAGGTGATGGTATGAGGGTAATAATTAAAAATTATTAGAAAGGAATGAAATATAGTTTAGGGGGCAATCAGCCTCGGGTCAGCCCCCCACATCATCTTCTCCCTAAGCGTGTCATAGTAACGCTTGCCGGGGCGCTTTACTATCTTCACGCTGAAGGGGGCGCGACGGATGGAGAAGGTGGAGCCTTCGGGCAATGTCTCAGAGCGTCCGTCGATGGCAAGCAGGAAGTGCGAACTGCGACACTCCACCTGGAATGCCAGTTCTGAATTGTCGGCGATAATCATCGGACGCACGTTAAGACTGTGCGGAGCCACGGCAGTAAGCGAGAACACCTTGGTGCCGGGAACTATAATCGGCCCGCCGTTGGACAAGGAATATGCCGTGCTGCCCGTGGGGGTGCTTATGATGAGACCGTCAGCCTGATAGGTGGTGAGGTAGTTGCCGTTGATGTCGGTGTGGATGGTTATCATCGAGGCATTGTCACGCTTGAGTATCGCCACATCGTTGAGCGCATACTTGCTGCCCCCGAACTCCGCGTCGGTGACTACCTCCATCAGCGTGCGGCTCTCCACGGTGTATTCGCCGAAATACAATGCCTCAAGGCAATACCTGAAATCATTGGGACACACGTCGGCAAGAAATCCTAACCTGCCCATATTCACGCCAATGATGGGGATGGACTTATCGCCCACCCTGCTGACTGCCTTCAGAAACGTGCCGTCGCCACCCATGGATATGACAAAGTCGGCATCGAAATCATCACCACGGAACACCCTGTTGACCTCAACCTTCACCTTCTGCTCTTCTACAAGGAAGTGATAATATTCACTGTCTATACTTATATAAGCACCGTAATTATTGAGACAACGGATGATATTTTCTATAGCAACAGACTTCTTCGCCTGATAGCTGTTTCCGAATATTGCGAACTTTAATGTGCGTGCAGTCATATAAAAAACATTAATTAATTTGGTTATTCCAATGATTTACCTTATCTTTGCAGTGCAAAAGTAATACTTTTTGCGGAATAAACAAAGAAAAAACAGTAAATATTTAGCTGAGATGACGAAATTAAGCGTAAACATCAACAAAGTGGCCACTATCCGCAACGCCCGCGGAGGCAATAACCCAGATGTGCTGAAGGTGGCTATGGACTGCGAGAGATTCGGCGCGCAGGGTATAACCGTACATCCGCGTCCCGACGAAAGACATATCAGATACCAGGACGTGAGGGACATCAAACCCAATATCACCACCGAACTCAACATCGAGGGAAATCCTATACCCAAATATATTGATCTCGTGCTCGAGGTGAAACCCACACAGGTGACTCTCGTGCCCGATGCCGACAACCAGATTACGTCCAACCACGGGTGGGACACCAAGGCCAACAAGTCGTTCCTCACCGACGTGGTGGGACGATTCAACGAGGCTGGCATACGAACTTCCATCTTCGTCGATCCCGACGAGGAGATGGTGGCTTACGCCAAGGAATGTGGTGCCGACAGAGTGGAGCTTTACACCGAACCTTACGCCGCCAACTATCTGCGCGACCGCGAGGCTGCCATTGCCCCGTTCATCAAGGCCGCCGAGGAGGCACGCCGCCAGGGTCTCGGTCTGAATGCCGGACACGACCTCAGTCTTGTCAACCTTCATTATTATCACAAGATGATTCCATGGACCGACGAGGTGAGCATAGGTCATGCCATCATCTGCGATGCCCTGTATATGGGACTGCACGAGACAATCAGGCAGTATCTGGCTGCTATTAAATGAAGAGTGAAGAATGTTCTAACTTCTAATTTCTAAATTGTAATTTCTAAATAAAAAAAATATATTGCTATGGCCAAAGTTTATGAATTTCTTGCCAATGGCTTCGAGGAAGTTGAAGCCTTGACACCAGTGGATGTTCTGCGCAGAGCAGGCATCGAAGTACGTACCGTAAGTATCACGGGCAGTGAATTTGTCAAGGGTGCGCACAACGTAATCATTAAGGCCGACAAGGTTTTTGATGAATGTAAGTTTGACGATGCTGACCTGCTTATCTTGCCTGGAGGCATGCCCGGTGCCACCAACCTGAACGACCATCAGGGTCTGCGCAACCTTCTCGTTGAGCATAACCTCAGACACAAGAAGATTGCCGCCATCTGTGCCGCTCCGCTCGTTCTTGGCGGTCTGGGATTGCTGAAGGACAAGAAGGCTACTTGCTATCCCGGATTTGAGAAATATCTCACAGGTGCTGAATACACCGCAGAATTAGTTACGGTGGATGCCAACATCACCACCGGAGAAGGTCCTGCCGCATCATTCGAGTTTGCCTACACCCTGCTCAGGCAGATTGCAGGAAGCAAACCTGTTGAGGAAATCAGCGAGGGAATGATGTACAAGCACCTGGAGGAGACAATTAAGAATTAAGAATTCAACTTTCGCAAGTAATTTTGAACCACAGAGTTTAAGAGATTGAGAGATTTCATATTCTTAAAGAGTTTGAATGCCAAGGCATTTAGAGGTCTCAGAGGGCTGCGCATTATGTCTGCCGTATGGAGGCTCTGCGTCCTCCGTCGCTTGCGACCAACTCTATATAGCAAGGAGAGCCTGTGCTCGAGACTAATCTCAACCCTCCCCCCTAAGTTAGGGGGAGTACCCCAACGGGGGGAGGGAGTCTAACATCCGCATGTTAATGGACAAAACATCCGCAGAGTGGCAGACCTCTCCACCCCTTAGGGGGGGAAACATTGAAATCAAATGAAATAGTGATTAATGTCTTGGATAATACTATAATCTGTGGTAAAAAAAATAAATAAGGGATTATGGACTATATAATAATAGTGGCTGGAGGAAAGGGACTGAGGATGGGGAGCGACATCCCCAAGCAGTTCCTTCCTGTTGACGGACTGCCGGTGCTGATGCGCACCATCCGCCGCTTCCGCGAATACAGTGCCGATATCAATATCATCCTCGTGCTGCCCAAGTCACAACAGGACTACTGGCAGTCACTATGCAAGGAATACGGCTTTGACGAGAGATACAGTATCGCCGACGGTGGCGAGACCCGTTTTCATTCAGTGAGCAACGGTCTTGCTCTCATCCCCGACGGTGCCGATGGTGTCGTGGGAGTGCATGACGGTGTACGCCCGTTCCCGTCTATTGAAGTCATCACGGGATGCTATGAGACGGCACGCCAGCAGGGGGCTGTCATCCCCGTCATCCCCGTAGTGGAGACAGTGCGCCATATAGAAGGCGACAACAGCCGCACAGTGCCAAGGGATGAATACCGCCTCGTGCAAACTCCGCAGACCTTCGACATCCAGCTCCTCAAACGGGCATACCGCCAGCCCTTCACCCCCATGTTCACCGACGATGCCTCCGTTGTGGAAGCCCTTGGCGAGAGCATCACCCTCGTGGAAGGCAACCGCGAAAACATCAAAATCACCACCCCGTTTGATCTTAAAACCGCCCAAGCGATTTTAAGAAATGAAGAATGAAGAAACAACGTTCGGCGGCCGAAGGGAAAGCCAATGGCTGCGCAAACCGAGAGCAGAGTCGAGCTTGCTCGAACTATGCCAAGGTGAAGCCAGCCATCGACGAAGTCAATGAAGAATCCCTCAGCCACCGTTCTCGTGAGTTTTGCTCACGAGCCTAAAATGAACAAATGCCCACTATCCTCGATTCCGAAATAAAATACCTCCCTGGCGTAGGGCCTCAAAGGGATAAGATGCTGAAAGACGAACTCGGCATCCACACCTTTAATGACCTTCTGCAATACTTCCCCTACAAATATATCGACCGCAGCAAGATATACCGCATCAGGGAGGTGACCACCGAGATGCCCTACATACAAATCAAGGGCCATATCATGGGATTCGAGACCTTCAAGACCAGTCCAAGAAAGGAGCGCGTGGTGGCTCATTTCACCGACGGCGAGAGCATCATGGACCTCACGTGGTTTGCGGGAGGCAAGTACGCCAAACAGAATTATAAAATTGGTAAGGAATACATCATATTCGGCAAGCCCAACGTATTCAACGGCAGGATAAACGTGTCGCAACCTGATGTTGACCCCGCCGAGGAGATGCAAACCCAGGGCATGGGTATGCAACCCTATTATTCCCTCACCGAAAAGATGCGCAAGGCTGGATATTCGTCGAGATTCATCGAGCGACTCATGCGCAAGCTCTTCGAGCGACTCGACAACATCGCCGCCGTCAGTCCCGCAGGCTCACCCGCCTCCTGTCCCATACAAGAGACACTCCCCGACTTCATCCGCAACAAGCGCAACATCGCCTCGCGCGAATACGCCCTCCGCAACATCCATTTCCCCAAGGACGCCAAGGCACTTGAGGCGGCAAGGGTGAGACTGAAATTCGAGGAACTCTTCTACGTACAATTAAATATAGTAAGGTACGCGAGCGACCACCGTCGTAAATACCGCGGTTTCGTGTTCTCGCGCATCGGCGAGAAGTTCAACGGATTCTTTTATAATCACCTGCCCTTTGAACTCACCGGGGCGCAGAAGCGTGTAATCAAAGAGATTAGGGCTGACATGGGAAGCGGGCGGCAGATGAACCGGTTGCTCCAGGGCGACGTGGGAAGCGGAAAGACCCTCGTGGCACTGATGTCGATGCTCATTGCCCTCGACAACGGCTATCAGGCTTGCATCATGGCTCCCACGGAAATCCTCGCCGAACAGCACCTGCAGACCATCCGCCAGTTTCTCGGCGACATGGACATTAGGGTGGAACTGCTCACGGGAATGGTGAAGGGCAAAAAGCGACAGGCCATCCTCTCCGACCTTGCGCTTGGCAAGGTGAATATCCTCGTGGGCACTCATGCCGTGATTGAGGACACCGTGATATTCTGGCAACTCGGTATGGTGGTCGTGGACGAGCAGCACCGCTTCGGTGTGGCTCAGCGCGCCAAACTATGGGGCAAGAGCCTCAACCCTCCCCACGTGCTTGTGATGACTGCCACACCCATCCCCCGCACATTGGCAATGACATTATATGGCGACCTTGACGTGAGCGTGATAGACGAGCTGCCTCCCGGTCGCAAACCTATTCATACCCAGCATGTTTTCGACACCCAACTGTCACGCCTCTACGAGAGCATCCGCCGTCAGGTGAGGATGGGCAGGCAGGTGTATGTCGTCTTTCCGCTTATTGAGGAGAGCGAGAAGATAGACCTCAAGAACCTTGAAGACGGATTTGAGGTGCTGCGCGACGTGTTCCCCGAATTTAGCATGAGCAAGGTACACGGCAAGATGAAAGCCAAGGACAAGGAGGAGGAGATGCAGCGTTTCGTCAACGGCGAGACGCAGATGCTCGTGGCCACCACCGTGATTGAGGTGGGAGTGAACGTGCCCAACGCCTCGGTGATGGTTATTCTCGAAGCCCAGCGATTCGGTTTGTCACAGCTTCACCAGTTGCGCGGACGAGTGGGACGCGGTGCCGACCAAAGCTACTGCATCCTCGTCACCCCCTACAAGCTCAGCGAGGACACGCGCAAGAGGATAGACATCATGTGCGACACCAACGACGGTTTCCGCATTGCCGAGGCTGACCTCAAACTGCGCGGACCCGGCGACCTCGAAGGCACTCAGCAGAGCGGTATGGCATTCGACCTGAAGATTGCCGACATCGCACGCGACGGACTCCTTGTGCAGTTGGCGCGCGACGAGGCACAGGAGATTATCAACAAGGACCCCGACTGCAACTTGTCTGAAAATGAGATGCTTTGGAACCACCTGCGCGAACTCAAAAAGACCAACATCGACTGGTCGGCTATTTCATAATTTAAAACACAAAGACACTAAGAAACAAAGGTTTCTTTTTGATACAAAGACAACAAGCGACTTAAAAGTCGCCACAAAGTCTTGCGGGCGGAAACTTTGTGGGCTTTGTTAAAAGCAGCTTTGCTGCTCTCTGTATCTTCATTCGACGTAAAAAGAACTTTGTTTCTTTGTGTCTTTGTGTTTATAAATAAGTTCTCCGTACCTCTGTGTTTATAAAAGTTTATTAAAAAAATATCTCTGTATCTCCGTGCCTCTGTGTTTAAATATAAAGAAAGAGCAGGAAAGCCGTTTGTGTGTGCGAAAACACTTAATAACTCATAACGAAACAGCCAAAAGTGTTAAATAAGCTATAAAGTTGAGTGATAAGAGAACAACTTTGGAGATTTTTTATTAACTTTGCAACGTCGATATTACAAAATCGGCATCATTCGGGCGAGGATTGTAATTGGATTGTAATTAATATTTAAGCCCACCTTGATAACCGGACAGTGCTCGTTTTGGGAGTACTTGATTCAATAACTTAAACAAATTATGAAATTTAGAAGACTGACAACATTAGCAATATTGGCATTGGCGTCAATGAGTACCCTTCCCGTGATGGCTCAGGACCTGCTCGCCCGTCAAGCCCCAATAGACAGAAAGATGAAGACTGTCGATTCCGTGGCGCTCCACCGCCTCATCCTCAACGAGCAGATTGAGACACCTGCCGCTGACCTTTATGAGGACTGGAACAACAAGTATGCCCACCGTGCGACAGAGCTGCCAGATACATTCAAGATTAACCTCCGCGGCTTCTGTATGCCTACAGACAACCGTGTGGTAACATCCAACTTCGGTGCCCGCTGGGGACGTCAGCACAAGGGTATCGACGTAAAGGTGTATATCGGCGACACCATCCGCGCTGCTTTCAGCGGCAAGGTACGCATGGTGAAGTACGAGGCTGGAGGTTATGGCAAGTATGTGGTGATACGCCACGGCAATGGCTTGGAGACTATCTACGGACACATGTCGAAGCACCTCGTCGCCGAGGATGAGGTAGTGGAGGCAGGACAGCCCATCGGTCTTGGTGGAAACACCGGCCGAAGCACTGGTTCTCACCTGCATTTCGAGACCCGCCTCTGCGGGGTGGCTCTCAACCCTGCCCTGATGTTCGACTTCAAGAACCAGGACGTTGTGGGAGACTATTATATGTTCTATCGCGACACATACCAGAAGGAGTCTATCGTTGCCAACCGCCTGCGCGGTGTTAACGGCCGTGGCGACATTGCGTCTGACGAGGACAGGGAACTGGCTATTGCCGCTCCTGAGGCTACATACTCCAAGAACGTGAAGTTCCACAAGGTGAAGTCGGGTGAGACTCTCTCGTCGATAGCCCGCAAGCGTCACACCACCATCGACGCCATCTGCAAGCTCAACCGCATAGGCAAGAACATCCGCCTGATGCCTGGACAGATTCTGAAATACAACTAATTTTTATAATTGAACACAGAGATACAAAGTCACAGAGTTGTTTTAAACAAGATTACCAAGGTTTAAAACAACTCTGTGACTTTTGTTTTATCACATCCGCCGCCAATGCAGAGCCATTGGCTTTCCCTTCGGCCGCCAAACGTTGTTTCTTAAATCTTCACTCTTCATTTAAAAACAACGCCACTCCCTCCTGCTTCTTTCCGTCCATCATAATCTTTATCGGACGCTCGAAGCGGACGTGGCGCACGTATTGCGTCTCCTCCACTGCGGGCATGGCATCGAGGATGTCCTGACGGAAGATGCCGTCGTTGTTATAGGGATTGATGGTGTAATATCCCACTCCGAAGGACGTGAGGTTCTGGAAGAAATGCGTTCCCTGACTCGGATCCACACGATAGTTCTTCAATCCCAACTCAACAATCAGTTTGGCGGCACTGATATGAGGCCACTTCACCGGTATGCCGAGCCAGTGGTCGCTCGAACCCCAACGTCCGGGACCTACGAGTATATAACTCTTTCCCTCGTCGAGGAACTTGCGGTTGATGCTCTCCACGTCCATGGCAATCGCGGGATTGTTCACCGCCGTGAAGTTGTCATCCACCTTCACATACACCACATCAGTCACCTCCTCACTTATTCCGTGTCCAAGCGAGTTGTGCGAGCGCAACAGGCACTGCTCATCGGGAATCTTCGTCAGGTCTTCCTCAAGCATCTGCTTGCTATCGACTATCGGACGTATCTGGAGAAGATAGAACTCGCCCGTCTTGTCGTTGTTGATATTACATGCAAACTCAATCTCCACCGGACGCTTCATCTCCTGCTCGCCAAACGACTGCGACATCTGCAGGAGTTCGGGCAATGGGAACACGCCCTGTTGCAGCACACCGCAGAAGGAGATTATCTTGCGGCCGCCCTCGTATATGCCGTCGCGGATAATCTGGTCGTATGGGTCGTAGGTCGATGCTATGTAGTTGAGCGAACCGTCCTTGTCGGCCTCCTTCACCCTCAGGTTCTTGATGTTGAATCCGTCATCCACCTTGAAATCCTCGCTCACGTTGGTCATGTCCAAGGCATAAAATCTCGTCTGAGTGTCCCTGAGTGCCGTCTCCAACTCGCTTGTCTGCAGCACCTGGTGGGGATGATAAGGACTCACTCTCAACGTCTGTCCGCCATCCACGATATATTTTCCGAGTCCCAAGGCGAGACTTGCTATACCCTCCTCAGCCTTCTCGTCTCCGATAGGATAGTAGTTGATGGAACGCAGCACACCGCTGAAGTTGGGATAGTAGTGGTCGCCATACTGGTGTCCCACCACCTCCTGCAATATCACCGCCATCTTCTCCTGGTCGATCACGTTGCTGGTGGCAGTCATATACGCCTTCGAGTCCTTGTAATACACCGAGGCATACACACCCTTGATTGCACAAGCCAGCATCCTCAGCATCTCATACTTATCCTCACGATATGGTATCATATATGTGGAATATATTCCCGCAAAGGGCTGATAATGACTGTCTTCGAGAAGTGATGACGAGCGGATGGCAATCGGCGACTTCACCGCGTCGAAGAAGGTGAAGAAGTCGGCTATCAGCGAGTCGGGCAACTGCGCCCTGAGGAAGTGGGCGAGTATCTCCTCGTCCGAGGCATCGCTGAGGGCTATCTGATAGAGGTTGTTCTTGTCCATAAACTCGTCGAAGATGTCGGTGCAGAGCACCACAGTGCGCGGTATGCTCACCGTCACTCCGTTGAACTGGTTGAGGTCGGGGTGCTTCTTGATGATGTTGTCGAGGAATGCTAAGCCCCTGCCCTTTCCGCCGAGCGAACCGTCGCCGATACGTGCGAAGTGGCTGTAGGCGTCAAACTTGCCGCGGTCGAACACAGCCACCACTCCGATGTTCTTCATGTGGCGATATTGCACTATAGCGTCGAAGATAATCTGCCTGTGGGCATCCACGTCCTGCAGTTTTCTCCACGTCACATGCTTCAGGAATGCCGACACGGGGAAGATGGCCCTTGCGCAGAGCCAGCGGCTCATGTGGTTGCGCGAGATATGATAGAGCATCGAGTCGTTGGGTATCTTGAAGATATTGTCCTGCAACTCCTTCAGCGAATGTATGCGCATGATTTCCTCGCGGGTGTTCGGGTCGCGGAAGATAAAGTCGCCAAATCCCATGTGCTCTTCCATGATATGGCGCAGGTCAACGCTCATCTTCTTGGATGTCTTATCCACAAACCGGAAGTGTTCCTTCTCAGCCTTGGCGCGGTTGGCTGACTCCGAGCTTTGCAATATCAGTGGCACAAACTCGTCCCTCCGCCTGATCTCGCGCAGCAGTTTGAGTCCTGCCTCAGGGTCTTTCTCCAGTTTTTCAGGCGAATATCCTATACCCTTACGGTCGTCGGTCATAGTGCCGTGGATGGGGAAGCGCGTGTCGCTAATCACTCCGAGGGTGTTCTCGTGGTATTTCTCGAAAATCTCTATTGCCTCGTCATAGCATCTTGCCAGCACCACCTTGGGACGGCCTCTCTTGCGCTGTGCCGCTGCATGGGGGTTGAGGGCTTCCTGCGAGAAGTTCTTGCTCTGCTGAAGGATATAGTTATACAGGTTGGGCAGTATCGACGAGTAGTCCCTGATGCCGTCCTCCACCAACAGTATCATCTGCACTCCGGCCTCCTGGATGTCGTGTTCGAGGTTCATCTTGTCCTCAATCAGCTTGATGATTGAGAGGATGAGGTTGGTGTTGCCGAGCCAGCAGAAGATATAGTCGAACATCGAGAGGTCCTCGTCCTGCATACGGCGTGTGATACCGTGCGAGAACGGAGTCAGCACCACGCAGGGTATGTCGGGCGAGTCCTGCTTCACCTGTCGCGCCACGTCGAACGCGTCGTTGTCGGCATTACCCGGCATACATATCACGAGGTCGATGGCTGTTGTGCGCAGCACCTCGTTGGCCTCCTCCGTAGTACTCACCTGACGGAACGTAGGCGGGTATCTCAGTCCGAGGTCCATATATTCGTCGAATATCTTCTCGTCCACACGTCCGTCGTCCTCCAGCATGAAGGCGTCGTAGGGATTAGCCACTATAAGTATGTTGAAGATGCGTCTCGTCATGATATTCACAAACGACACGTCCTTCAAATAGAACTTATTCCATTCCTGTGGTATCTTGGTTTCCATAATCTCTTTGTCTTTAATTACGTAATATTACCGATATATCATATATCGGTTTGCAAAGGTACACTATTTTTCCGAATAACCTTGCGTCTATACGAGTATCTTGTCTTAAAAAGATTTAATTATTAAGGGTAAATATGTGTAAACAGTTGGTTATTTGTGTGAAAAAGTGTATCTTTGCAGCAATTTTAAAACGACTGTTTATGAATGTTTCGTGGTTCTCGTTTCCTGTCGGTATAGCCATAGGCGTTGCCCTTGTTGCAGCTCTTTATGTTATGGAGTGCGAATGGGGCAGGCGCAAATGGGTTATAAAGATGCGCTCGCCACGTATGTCGTGCTGGCTTATCGGGTTCACCGTCGTGGCTTGCATCATAGGAGGCAGCCTGCCTTACGGCACTTCCTCATCATATAGCTCACCATTCCAGACCTCCATCCCCTTTGTCACGTTGCTCGTCGCCCTGACGGCACACCTCACGCTCGTCATAATCCATAGGATTAGGACGGTGAACATATTGAAGGACTGGATATTCCTTGCCACTCATGCCGGACTGTGGCTTGCCCTCTTCAGCGGACTCGTCGGTGCCGGCGACAACAAGGAACTGCGCTCCATTGTGGGACGAGAGAAAGCCACCACATCCGCCATCGACCCAAACGGCCGCATGGCATCACTGCCCTACTCTCTCCGCCTCAAGGACTTCAACATCACCGCCAACCCTGCCGACGGTTCGCCCACGCAGTATTCTGCCACAGTGCTCATTGACGACAGCCCGGTAGAGATAGCGGTCAACAGTCCCTACTCTGTTGGTCTTTCCGAGGACATCTACCTCATGAGCTTTGATGCCGAGACCAATGCCTCATACTGCGTCCTGATGGTTGAGCGGCAACCGTGGAAGTACCCCATGCTTGCAGGGCTGTCGCTGCTGCTATTGGGAGCAGTGGCGGGAGGGGGAAAATTAAGAATTAAAAATTAAGAGATTAAAAACTCAACATTCGGAAGCAAAAAAACAGTGCGGGACGCCCACGCTCCCAGAGGCTGCGCATCGAAAATATGCAGACGGATTGGGTAATACGGAACTTGAGTTAAGAATTAAGAGATTAAAGAATTAAGTTTATGATAACTTGGGATGTCTTTCTGCCATTTGCCGTTGTCGCCGTGACATTATGGACTGCGGGAGCGTTGGTTGCATTTCGCCGGAGCGAGGGATGCAGCAGGGCGAGCCTGTGGAGTACGGCTTCCGGCATAGTGGTGTATATGGTGTTCATCGGCGGACTGTGGGCGAGCCTCTCCCGTCCCCCGCTGCGCACACTTGGCGAGACACGCCTGTGGTATTCCCTGTTTATGGTCGTCTCCGGTCTTATAGTATATATAAGGTGGAAATACCGCTGGATTCAACTCTTCTCCCTGATAGTGGCAACGGTGTTCATCTGCATCAACATCCTAAAGCCCGACATCCACGACCAGAGCCTTATGCCTGCCCTGCAGAGCGCATGGTTCGTGCCCCACGTCACGGTGTATATGTTTTCCTACAGTGTCTTCGGCTGTGCCTTCCTCCTCGCCATAATAGGCCTGTGGCGACACACCGGCGAATATCTCCCCACCACCGACCAGCTTGTAAGGATAGGCATGTCATTCCTGACCTTCGGCATGATTTCAGGCTGCATCTGGGCAAAGCAAGCCTGGGGAAGCTATTGGACATGGGATCCCAAGGAGACATGGGCAGCCGCCACATGGTGTGCCTACTTAGTATATATCCACCGCCGCCTATACAAGGCGAAATCATCAAATACCGTCCCCACTTCAAATACCGCCCCCTCCTACATCTGGCTTATAATCGGCTTTCTCCTCCTCCAAATGTGCTGGTATGGAGTGAATTTCCTCCCCTCCTCCGCCGCCGGTCTCCACAGCTACGATTAGTCCCCCCAATCCCTACAATACCTACACCCCCTACCCCCCATACAAAACCTACAATTCACATCATCAAAATAAAAACATCAACAACAATGAAAAAAACAAGCAAAATCATTCTTTCAGGAGCAGTCCTCGTGGTAGGCTTGGCAATAGTCTATCGCGCTGTCAACCAGGCTCCCGACAAGTCACTGCCCGCAAACGAGCAGCTGACCGAGATCATGAATGATGGAGGATGCGTGTTCTGCCACACGGAGAACCCCGACCTCCCGTTCTATGCCACATTCCCTGTGGCAAAGTCCTTAATCTCAGCCCACGTGGAAGAAGGCTACAAGGTTTTCGACATCGCACCGATGATGAAAGCTGTGGCTGAAGGCAATGCCGTCAACGAGGTTGACCTCGCCAAGGTGGAGAAGTGCGTACAGGACGGCTCAATGCCGCTCATGTCCTACTATCTCGCCCACTGGGGCTCGTCGCTCACGTCGGCAAAGAGCGACATCGTGCTCGACTGGGTTAAGCAGCACCGCGCACAGTTCTATCCCAACGAACTGGCTGCCGCCGAGTTCAAGAACGAACCTATCCGTCCTATTCCCGACTCTGTAGCCGTGGATGCGGCTAAGGTGCAGTTGGGCAAGGAACTGTATCACGACACCCGTCTCTCGGGCGACGGCACCATCTCATGTGCCTCTTGTCACGCCATCGAGACTGCCGGTGTTGACAACCACCAGTTCTCTGACGGTATCGGCGGACAGCTTGGAGGTATCAACGCTCCTACGTCCTACAACTCGGTGTTCAACTTCGTGCAGTTCTGGGACGGTCGTGCAGCCACCCTCGCCGAGCAGGCTGCTGGTCCTCCCCTCAACCCCGTGGAGATGGGTTCGAAGTCGTTTGACGAGATTGCAGCCCGACTTTCAGCTGATGCCGACTTCAACAAGCGCTTCCTCGCCTCCTATCCCGAGGGGCTGAACGAGAAGACCATCACCGATGCCATCGCCGAGTATGAGAAGACCCTGCTCACCCCCAACTCTCCCTTCGACCGCTATCTCAAGGGCGACAAGGGCGCAATGACTGCCGAGCAGATTGAGGGATATGCCATCTTCAAGGACTACAAGTGCGCCACCTGCCATGCTGGTGTGAACATGGGTGGACTGTCATACGAGATGATGGGACAACGCGCCAACTACTTCCAGGACCGCGAAATCAATGCCAAGTCGGGACTCACCGACTCCGACAACGGACGTTGGGCACAGACCAAGGTGGAGCGCGACCGCTATCGCTTCAAGACCCCGACCCTGCGCAACGTGTCACTCACCTGGCCCTACTACCACGACGGTAGCGTAGCCACTCTTGAGAAGGCAATCGAGATGATGGCAGAGTATCAGGTAGGCCGCAAGATGCCTGAGGCAGAGATAGCCAAGGTGAAGACCTTCCTCGATGCCCAGACCGGACAGTATCAGGGAAAGACCCTGACAAACACCAACAAGCATTAATCTTTTCCCTGCGGTGTTTCAATTACTCTCTGCGCAGACCGCAGGCGGGACACCTGCGTCCCTAATGACTGCACATTCCTACCATATAAAAGAATCCCGAACTGCCCCATTGGCAATTCGGGATTCCTTTATTTCCGAAAGTCACCGTAATTCCTAATTCCTAATTAATCCCTTACCCCAGTTCGGGATAAAAAACCTAAAGAAAATTTGGTAATCTCGATTATTTTTAGTATCTTTATAGGTGAAAATCAAACATTTACGAACAATAAAAAGAGACTACCAAATGATTTCAAGGGACAAAGTTACAGAAATTTTCTGTATTATCGATTAGTTTTGCAAATTTTTTGAGGCTGAAAATGCTGAAAAGTTGTTAATAACCTCTGATGAGAGACGTCGTCGAAGACGATCCGCCTCTATGTCAGACAGTGAAATAATGACGGTCTTGTTGCTGTTTCACTTTGGAAGCTTTCGCAATTTCAA
>SAMEA3663208__coassemble_218_pt1 | contig 24057 bp, 23 predicted proteins | sample SAMEA3663208__metabat2_low_PE_010 | metagenome-assembled genome bin SAMEA3663208 (sample SAMEA3663208) | pig gut metagenome | biome: pig gut; feature: pig-associated habitat; material: faeces | place: China | collected 2013
TGAAAACAGACACTTTTTTGAGCAGATTTTAATATCTATTTTGAACACCCTACCTGAAAGGGCAAAAGCGTTATTCGCATGTGCAATTGCGCTTTTGCCCTTTCAGGGCGATTCTGCTTCCTTGGCAATCAATCCCAGGGTGTCGCTTCGCTCTGCCCCGGGCTATGTGCTCGTTGCCCTTTCAGGGCGTTATTTCACAACCTTTCTGGTATGTTTGCTGCCATCAGCAAAGTGTTCTATCACGATATACACGCCGTTTGTGGCATCGGCTTCGCTGATGCTCTGTCCGGCAAGGGTGGTATAGGTGGTTTTTGTTAATGCCACGCCTTGGTTTATGCCTTTGACTCCTGTAGGAGTGGAATATTGGGGATAATACTCGTCAACAGCATCTACCGCATCTGCGTTGCCACCCTTCATGATATGCTCAACAAGACTGTTCAGATAGACTTCAAGGTTGGTGTAGTAGCCCTTGCTGTCTATGGTATATGCTTTGCCGTCGTTGGCGTCAGAGGGATTAAGACCGTTGGCAGTCTCCCATGCATCAGGAATACCGTCACCGTCGGTGTCGAAGTCTGCGGGACGCTTTTCCTCGCGCAGGGCAGGGTAGGAGGCAGTTGTCGGGTCTTCAGTGCCTGCAGGATCGTTGATGACATCAAGAATGCCGGCACGCTTTACGATAGCTCCCATAAACGTTGTTGTACCGTTCTCTGCCTCTTCGGCATATCTAACGTCGCAGGCATCGCGCACGAGAGATGCACCGCAGTATTGCAGCACTTTCTCGTAGGCATCCTGAGCCTTATGTGTTGTTACCTCGCCCGACTCGATAGGTTCGTCGAGTTTCACGCTGATGCAATCAACACCGCTTGTGTTCTTTACGTATGTCTGGTTTTCGCCGTAGTAATGATTTGCATCGGCAATGTATTTCTCTCCGTTGATGGTGAATAGCCCATTGTCATAGATAACACCCTTCCAGTCGTAGTTCTCGGGATTGGCGGCTGCAGTCACGTAGTTTCCGTTGATATAGTAGCGTGAGGCATAGCCGGGGAAGGGGTTGTCACCTCCGTTGTTTGCGTCGGAAACCGACACTTGGGTGACGCGGTCCTTGCTGCCGGTGCCAGGCCCTGCCTTATAGTAGTTGTTAACCATATTGACATATCCGCCGCCGGGACCGCCGTAGCATCCATTGCCGCTGCCCCAGTTATACATTACGCAGTTGCGGAAGTCAACACGCTCTGCCTGTATTGAGTTCTGATAGAGATTCGTGTCATATCCGCTCCAGTTGTATCGCGCTCCATTGAATCGTGGGGCGCGGTTCTGCACGTGGGCGATGAAGTTGTGGTGGAACGATGCGTTCTTTCCGCCCCATATACCGCCATAGCTGTGTGCTCCCTTGGAATGTCCGGGGTTGGCGAGTGCCTCGGTGACGTTGCACCATTGCATGGTGAAGTTGCGGTTGTCATAGAACGAAGCCACCTCGTCGATGCTCCAAGAGAAAGAGCAGTGGTCGAGGATGATGTTCTTGCGATTGCGTCCCCATGTGGCATCAGCGCCGTCGTTCACATCCTTCACCTGAGAGCGTCTGCTGCGGATGAAGCGCACGATAACATTGTCACTCTTGCCGAAATACAAGGTATAGTAGCGCAGTGTGATACCGTCGCCCGGGGCAGTCTGTCCGGCTATAGTTGTATTTGAAGAGACGTTGAGCTGAGATTTGAGGTCGATATAACCGCTCACGTCGAAGACAATGGTCTTCTTGCCCGACTGCGACAATGCCCAACGCAGTGAGCCAGTGCCGCTGTCATTAAGATTAGTCACGTGAATAACCTTGCCGCCACGTCCACCAGTGGTGTATCGGCCGAAACCTTCAGCTCCGGGGAAGGCGGGGGCATCCTCCGCTTGGATAGGCATAGGACTTAGTGTCACCAAAAAAAATGTCATGGGGATGGTGAGTCCCCATGAACGGAATAGTTTGTTTTTCATTTTCTTAATGTTTATTTCTTCTCATATTCAAGTGAAGCCCAGATGAACGGGCCAACTCCCTTGGCGTCGTTGTCGCGCACTGGCTCGCTGAGATAGTAGTCGTATGAACCGTCGCGGCGCTTGTTCTCCTTGACTTTTGGAGCTGCCTTCTTAACTTGCTCGCTCATACCCGGACCGAGTCCTGCCACGGCGCAGCAGCTTGTGAGTGAGATGGTCTTGTCGGCATTCACGCGGATGAAGTTCTTGAGAATTCCCTCGTATGCCTTCTTGCCGGCATTGAAATACTTGTCGCCAAGATAACCCTTGTTGGTGGCCTTCATCAGCACGTAGGCGAACATTGAGGAGCAAGTGGCCTCGAGATAGTTGCCCTTGCGCTCGGGTGAATCCATCACCTGATACCACAGTCCTGTCTTCTTGTCCTGCCACTTGATTACGGCATCGAGGTCCTTGCGGAGCAGTTCGATGACCTCGCCCCTGCGCTCATAGTCCTCGGGCATTGCGTCGAGCAGTTCGATGAGAGCCATGGTGTACCATCCCTGTGCCCTTCCCCAGCAGTGCTGCGAGAGTCCGGTCTCCTTGTCAGCCCAGAACATCTCGTGAGTCTCGTCCCAAGCGTGGCGGTTGAGTCCGGTCTTCGGGTCGAGGGTGCGCTCGTAGGTCTTGCTGATTTGGTTAACGGCATCGTCGTAAATCTTCTTGGCCTTCTTTGCGCTCAGCAGGTTGCGTGCGGTGAGGCAGCGGTAGGGCAGTCCCATGAAGATACCGTCGAGCCACACCTGATAGGCATAGATGGCCTTGTGCCAATAAACGCCCTCCTTAGTGCGAGGCTGCTTGTCGAGCTGCTTCATGAGGGTCTGCATGGCAGTGAGGTTCTTTGCCTCAGGATATTTCTCATACATGCGGGCCACGAAATGGCCCGTACGTATTTGATCAAGATTATAGTCTTCTAACTTATATGAACGAATCTCGCCCTTGGCGTTGATCATCGTGTCGGTGTATAGCTGGCAGTATTTGCGGATGTCGTCGCCGCCATATTTAAGATATGTGTCGAGCATGGCTTCGAGTTCGATACCCATCACATAGCTCCAGCGAGGCTTTTGTGCGAAGTCGAGCAAATATGACTGCGGCACACGCTTCATCTCGGAGTAAGTAAGCCACTCGCTGTAGTTCTTGTATGGATTCTTCAGGAGACTGAGCGAACCGTTGATGAAGAGGTTGTCGAAGTTAACGTCGCGGGTCTTGCCGGTAATCTTGTTACCCTTCTCCACGCCGTTGAAGTGGCAGTTTTTCACGTTGATGTCATAAACGTTGGTCACACTGTCGAGGGCAATGATGAGCACGCCGTACTTGCTCTTGTTGCAAGTGATGTTCTCGATGTTGATGTTGCGTACTGTAGGCAAGAAACCGCGGCAGCAGATTTCCTTGGACTCATAGTCGAGGTTGATTTTCAGGACCGACTCTCCGCACTGTCCCACCTCGATGTTGCGGGCATAGATGTTCTCAACGATACCGCCACGGCATGTGTTGGTCTTGATGCGTACAACGCGGTCGAGGTCGGGACTGTCCATCTTGCAGTTCTCTGCATAAAGGTTGCGGCAACCGCCCGATATTTCGCTTCCGATAACCACGCCGCCATGTCCGTTCTGCATCTCGCAGTTGCGGATGATGATGTTCTCGCTGGGCTTGTTCCAGAGGCGACCGTCGTTGTTGCGTCCGCTCTTCACGGCGATACAGTCGTCGCCGGTGTTGAAGAAACAGTTCTCGATGAGCACACCGTCGCAAGACTCAGGGTCGCAGCCGTCACCGTTAGGACCGTCGTTGTTGATATGCACACCACGCACGATGACGTTCTTGCAGAGCAGAGGGTGGATAACCCAGAACGGCGAGCGCAGCAGTGTGACATCCTCGATGAGCACACCGTCGCAGTCGTAGGTGTTGATGAGCTGAGGGCGCAGACCGTCCTGAGCCGTAAAGCGGCGTTCCTTCATATCTACACCATCCTCGGCATATTTCAGCAGACGGGCGCGGGCACCCATGTTCTGTCCGATTTCGCCTTCTTTCCATCCGTATTTTTTAGCTCCGCACCATTTCCACCATGTGCTGTTCTCGCCGCCTCCGTCGATAGTGCCCTCGCCAGTGATGGCGATGTCGTTCTGCTTGTAGGCATAGATACATGGCTGGAGGTTGTAGCAGTCGAGACCTTCCCAGCGTGTCGGTACGATAGGATAAAGCTCAGGCTGGAACACAAACTGGATTACGGCTCCCTTTTCCACATGGAGGTTAACCTTGCTTTTTAAGGTAATGGCACCTGTGTTGAATGTGCCTGCGGGCACAACTACTCGACCGCCTCCGGCTTTAGAACAAGCGTCGATGGCCTTGTTGATAGCCTTCTGGTTAGCGGCTGCAGTGGCAGTGGTGCTTGCGCCATACTTGGTGATGTTGAACACTTTGTCGCCAAACTGTGGTTGGCGGATGCTCTGTTCTATCTGCTTGTATTGTGTGTCCCATCCGTCGGCAAGAGCCACGGCGGGCAATAGCAGAAGAGCAAGCAATAACTTGATGTACTTCATACTTTTTTAATTTGTTTTATTTAAAGATTTCTGTTTTATGGGGGCAAAGATACGATTTTTTTTTCAAACTGCAAAGAAAAGCCCATTATTTTTTAATAAAATGAACATAGAGACACGGAGATACAGAGAAAAATTAAATAGAACTCTGTGTCTCAGTGCCTCTGTGTTATATAAATGCCCTTATTCGGCAAGAGCGGCAAAGAGGCGGTCGAGAGCCTTGTCGGCATTGCCGTCTGCCTCCTTGAGCAGGGTGACGAACTTCGAACCGATGATGGCACCGGCGGCATTAGCCTGTGCGCTTTCGAGGGTCTGCTTGTTGCTGATGCCAAAGCCAATCATTCGCGGATTGCGCAGGTTCATCGCATTGATGCGACGGAAGTATTCCTGCTTGGTCTCGTCGAAACTCTTCTGCGCTCCAGTGGTTGCTGCGGAAGACACCATATAGATGAATCCGTCGGTGTGCTCGTCGATGAATCTTATCCTGTCCTCACTCGTTTCGGGAGTGATGAGCATGATGACGCGGATGTCATACTTGTCTGCCATGGGCTTGATCTCGTCGAGATAGTCCTTGAAGGGAAGGTCGGGGATGATGACTCCCGACACGCCGCTCTTCACGCACTCGGCGAAGAAAGCATCGTAGCCGTAGTTCATGATGGGGTTGAGATAACCCATGAGAATGAGCGGTATGCCCACCTCATCCTTGATGGCAGTGAGTTGGGCGAACAGGTTCTTCAGCGTCTGTCCGTTGCGCAGGGCTGTTGTGGCAGCATCCTGGATAACAGGGCCGTCGGCCATTGGGTCACTGAATGGGATGCCTACCTCGATGAAGTCGATGCCTCGGCGTTCCATTGTTTTGATTACATCGCCAGTGCAGTCGAGCTTTGGGCAGCCCGAGCAGAAATACAGCGAAAGAAGTTTTTTGTCGCCTTTATTGGCGAAGAGGTTGTTGATTTTATTCATGATTTTTTCTTTTTTTGTAGGGGGGTGTAGGTGGTGTAGGGTGGTGTAGGGGGGAGGGGGAGACTTCTTTTATGAAGGCGGCGAGGGGGGCTTCATCTTTTATGCCGGGGGCTGTCTCGAAGCGGGAGTTGAGGTCTATGCCTGTCATCTTGGGATGATGGAAATGGGAGAGCCTTTCTGCATCGCCGGGACCTATGCCACCGCTGAGGAGGAAGGGCAGATTGCCGTTGTAGTCCTTGAGGACTGACCAGTCAAACTGTATGCCGCTGCCGCCAACCGTCTTGCATTTCGTGTCGAATAGAAGTATGTCGGCGATGGGGGAGGAGGTGGCAGATTCGTAATCCGCTGCCTTCTTGATGTCGTCAGCACTCTCCACGCTGATGGCCTTCATCACCTTGCAATCCTCACGCAGCATAGGACGCAGTTGCCTGATGTATTCCGCCGTCTCACTGCCGTGGAGCTGAATGACATCGAGGCTGCATCGATGTGCGATGTCGGCTATCTCAGCTTGAGACTGATTGACAAAGACACCCACTCGTATGATGCCTTCGGGGATAGCGTCAGCAGCCGAGAGGTCGGAGACATAGCGTGATGACTTCGGCCAGAAGATCATTCCCATCCATGTCACTCCTGTCCGGGATATGGCGCGGATGTTGTCGGGCTCGCGCATGCCGCAGATTTTTATTGTCATATAACTTCTTTACTCAACTTTAGCAAGTATATTATTAAACACAAAGACACGAAGAAACAAAGCATTTGTCGCTTGTCACCTTTGTCTCTAAAGAAAATTTGTGCAAACGAGCGCAGAGCATCAAGCTTGCTTGAAATGCACTGCCGAGTGCAGCCAAATTTATTGAAAACCTTTGTTCCTTTGTGTTTTAAATTTATATGCGAAATTCCAAATCTTTTATGAATCGGGAGAGGGCGGAGCCTGGATTCTCCTCTTTCATGAAGCACTCGCCGATGAGGAAACCATGGAATCCGGCGGCTTGGAGCTGACGGATGGTGGCGGGATTGGATATACCGCTTTCGCTCACCTTTACGGACTCTTTGGGCAGGAGGGATGCCAGACGTAAGGAGTTGTCAACCGAGGTGATGAAGGTGCCGAGGTTGCGGTTGTTGATACCGCAGAGGTCCGGCTCCAAGTCGGCATATTCCAGTTCCTTCTCACCGTGCATTTCGAGCAATACCTCCAATTGCAGGTCGTGGGCAGTGCGCAACAGGTTGCGACATTCTGCCTTCGACAGTTCGGCTGCGATCAGCAAGGCGGCAGACGCTCCGCAGAGCCGGGCTTGGAAGAGCTGGTATTCGTCGATGACAAAGTTCTTGTACAATACTGGAATTGTCACTCCCGACTGTCTCGCCTTGACGATGAACTCGTCCTTGCCTCCGAAGTATTTCTCGTCAGTGAGAATACTGATGGCAGATGCCCCATTCTTCTGATAATCCAGAGGGATAATGTCTGCCTGTCCATCTTCTTTTATCCATCCCTTTGACGGAGACTTTCGCTTGAATTCCGCTATTATGCCCGTTGGTGATTCAGAAATCGCCTTTTTCATCGAGGGGACGCAGTTGCCTTCCGAGGATGCCATCAAGGTTTCCACCCTTTGGTGTATCTCCTTTTCCGACAGCACCTGCTTGAACTGTTCCACCTCAATGCGCTTGTGGGCTACTATTTCTTCTAATATATCCATCTTTTTTCTAATTAGGAATTAGGAATTAGGGATTAGGAATTAGGAATTGAGTTCGACAAACTTTTTGAATGTGGCGAGAGCCTTGCCGCTGTCGATTGACTCGCGTGCAATCTCCACGCACTCCTCGATGTCCTTCTTTCCCTTTTCGAGCACCTGGATACCGAAGGCTGCGTTGGCAAGCACCACATTCTTCTGTGCAGGCAGGGCAGTGTTTGCAAGCACGTTGTCGAAGATTTCCTTCGCCTCTTTCTCGTCTGCGCCGGCACGAAGTTCTTCTGGTTTTGTGATGCCGAATCCGAGGTCGGATGGTTTGAAGATACGCTCGTAGTTGTTGGTAGTCACCTTGAAGTCGCCAGTGAGCGATATTTCGTCATATCCGTCGATACTGTTGACGATACCATAGTCGATGCCGATTTTCTGATATACATTATTATATAGGCGCATCTGGTCGAGATTTGCCACACCGAGCAACTGGCATTGCGGTTTGGATGGATTGACAATCGGACCGAGCAGGTTGAAGCAAGTCGGGAACTGCAGTGCCTTGCGGATGGGACCCACAAACTTCATCGCCTTGGCAAAGAGTTGTGCATGCAGATAAACGATGCCGCACTCGTTGATGCAACGGTTGAGCTTGTCGATATCATCCGTAAAAGTCACGCCGTGGTTGGCTATCACGTTAGATGCTCCACTTGTGCTTGTTGCGGCATAGTTGCCGTGCTTAGCCACCTTATATCCCGCACCTGCGATTACGAAGCACGATGTGGTGGAGATATTGAATGTGTTCTTGCGGTCGCCTCCAGTGCCGACGACATCGATATATCTGTCGCAATCCAGTGGCACAGGCACACCCGTTTCGAGTATTCCGTCGCGGAAGCCAAGCAGTTCATCCACAGTTATTCCGCGCATCTGCAATGCTGTGAGCAGAGCCGTAATCTGCTCGTTTGGAAACTCACTTTTCGTTATTCCGATGAGAATGTCCTTAGTCTCTTCTCTTGTCAGTTCCTCATGATTCAACATTCTGTTGAGGATATCTTTCATTGTTTGCATAAGGTCAAAATTTTATTTTGAAATTAAAAGATTAAATAATTAAAAGATTAAAGTTCATTGGCGTTCAATGAAGTTCTTTACGATAGTCTTGCCCTCGGGGGTGAGCACAGATTCGGGATGGAACTGTATGCCATGGATGTCGTAGTTCTTATGCTTGAGGGCCATGATTTGTCCCTCGTCGCTCACTGCGGTCACCTCAAGACAAGTGGGGAAGTTCTCGCGGCTCACCACCCATGAGTGGTATCTGCCCATCGTGATGCGCTTGGGCAGCGAGTCGAAGATATAGTCGTTGGAGAACTGCGTACCTTCGGTAGCCACACCATGGAACACGTCGCTGAGGTTTTCGAGTATGCCGCCAAACACCTCGCCGATGGCCTGATGACCAAGGCAAACGCCAAGTATTGGTTTGCGCCCCTTGTATGTCTTGATGACATCGAGCAGCAGTCCTGCTTCCGAAGGGATGCCAGGGCCTGGGCTAAGAACGATTTTGTCAAACGGTTCCAGTTGGTTGAGAGTGAACTGGTCGTTGCGAATAACGGTCACTTCCGCTCCAATCTCCTTAATCAGATGACTCAGATTATATGTAAACGAGTCGTAATTGTCAATGATAACTATCTTCATAACACTACATTTCTTCTGCCATTAATATTGCACGGCGCAATGCACCGAGTTTGTTGTTAACCTCCTGCAATTCGTATTCCTCGTCGCTCTTTGCCACGATGCCTCCGCCGGCCTGGAACCACAGTTCGCCGTTGCGCGAAACAAATGTGCGGATGGTGATGGCCTGGTTGAGCGAACCGTCGAGACCGATGAATCCTATGCAACCTCCATACGCTCCGCGGTTGTGAGGCTCAATCTCGCTGATGAGTTGCATGGCCCTTACCTTCGGCGCACCCGAGAGAGTGCCTGCGGGGAATGTGTCGATGAAAGCCTTGATAGAGTCGGCTCCCTCGTCGAGCGTACCGCTCACGCGAGATACAAGATGCACCACGTGAGAGTAGTATTGGAGGTCTTTGTAGAAATCCACCTTCACATCGTGGCAGTTGCGGCTGAGGTCGTTGCGTGCGAGATCCACCAGCATCACATGCTCCGCATTCTCCTTGGCGTCGTTGCGCAGATATTCCGCAGCCTTGCGGTCGGCCTCTGCATCTCCGGTGCGCTTGGTTGTTCCGGCTATTGGATCGATATATGCCTTGTGTCCTTCGATGCGGCAGTGAGTCTCGGGAGAAGAGCCGAAGATTCGGAATCCGCCGAAGTCGAAATAGAAGAGATATGGCGAGGGATTGATGGAGCGCAGGGCGCGATAGAGCTTGAAGTCGTCGCCCTCATATCTCTGGATAAACCTGCGTGCTATGACAATCTGGAAGACATCGCCACGCAGACAGTGCTTGATACCCTTGCGGATATTCGCCTTATGCTCATCGTCGGTGAGTGGCGATGTCGTGTCGCCCACAGGATGGAAACCGTAGGCATGAACATTAGCCTTGTTCATCTGACGATAGATGTCGTCGAGAGCTGACTTGTCACCTAATGTGATGATAGTCAATTTATTGTTGAAATGGTCGAAGACGATAAGGTCCCTATACAGAATATACATCATGTCGGGAGCATCGTTCTTCTCCATCGTGGTGTCCTTCACGGGGATGTCCTCGAAATATCTCACGGCATTGAATGCGGTATATCCATATAGTCCGCAGTAAGCGGCATTTTCGCCCTCCACCTTGAATCTCTGTATAAACGAGTTGATGGCCTTGTCCGAGCGGTATTCGCGGTTGACCTCATGACGTGTGGTCTCGCCGTCGGGGAATGTGCATATAGCCTCACCGTGACTGATTGCCACCGAAGCGATGGGGTTGATACCGATGAACGAGTGACTATTGTTGGAGTCGTGATAGTCCGAGCTCTCCATCAGTGCGCTCTGCGGATATATGTCCCTCAGTCTCATGTATATACCCACCGGGGTATATAGGTCGGCAAGCAGCGTCCGGCTCGCCGTTGAATATGAGAATACCTTGTCCATATTATATTAATGTATAACGAACTTTAATTTTTTAATACTTTAATTCTTTAATTGCAATTTCTGATGCAATCAGAAATTGCCATACTCTCCCGCCATTTGTTTGTTAGACAAATAAGTTTCCACATCCTTGTCGCCACGTCCGCTGACGGTGAGCACCACCACATCCTCGGGCTTGAACTTCATCTTCGGCAATACTCCCAAGGCATGTGCGCTCTCCAGTGCGGGAATGATACCTTCGGTGCGTGTGAGTTCGTAGGCAGCCTTCACAGCCTCGTCGTCGTTGATGGAATATACCGTGGCACGGTGTTGAGATGCCAAGTTGGCATGCATAGGTCCGATGCCGGGATAGTCGAGTCCTGCCGAGATGCTCTCAGCCTCAATGATTTGTCCGTCGGGAGTCTGCATCACCAATGTCCTCGACCCATGAAGGATACCCAGTCTTCCGGCATGTATGGTAGCAGCGGTATGTCCAGTCTCCACGCCCTGTCCTCCAGCTTCGGCAAGCACAATCTTCACTCTCTCGTCGTCGATGTAATGATAAATCGTTCCGGCGGCATTCGAGCCTCCGCCCACGCAAGCCATGAGATAGTCGGGATAGTCGCGACCGATTTTCTCCTGCAACTGTTCCTTGATTTCCTTTGAGATGATGCTCTGCAGTCGGGCCACAAGGTCGGGGTAGGGATGAGGTCCCACGGTAGAACCGATGATATAGAATGTGTCGGAGGGATGGCAGCACCAGTCGCGGATTGCCTCGTTGGTGGCGTCCTTCAGAGTCCAGTTGCCAGTCTTCACAGGTCTCACCTCCGCTCCCAACATCTTCATTCTCTCAACGTTGGTGTGCTGTCGCTCAACGTCGAGCGCACCCTGATACACCACGCAAGGCATGTCCATAAGTGCGCACACTGTAGCAGTGGCCACACCGTGCTGTCCGGCACCGGTCTCGGCAATGATTCGCTTCTTGCCCATCTTCTTCGCCAACAAGATCTGACCGATGGTGTTGTTGATTTTGTGAGCACCGGTGTGGTTGAGATCCTCGCGCTTGAGATAGAGCTGACAACCATAGCGCTCACTCATTCGGCGTGCGAAGTACAAAGGCGAGGGGCGACCGACATAGTCGCGGAGCAGTGACATGTATTCATCCTGAAACTCCTTGGATTCAAGAATCGGAAGGTACTGCTCCCTCAGTTTCTCTACAGTGGCATACAGGATTTCCGGAACGTATGAACCTCCGAAATCTCCGTAAAAGCCTTTTTCATCTACTAAAAACGATTTCTTCATATATATTTTTTTATCTTGTTCTTACTGTCAAAAAAAGAAGCTCACCGCGTGTGCGATGAGCCTCTCTTATATCTTGATATATAGGTATGGCAACATAGCCCGCGATTATTTGAATCTCGAGTTGCGCCACCACCAAATGTTATTGTTCATTGTATTCATATTCTATATGTATTTTTAAGTTTTACGGCTGCAAAGGTACACATTTTCTGCGAATCTGCAAATTTTTTGCCGCTTTTTTTAATGATTTGGTGTAAAAAAGTTCATTTCTTCGTTGATTTCGTAGTATGAAGTCCCTATAAACAGCTTTGTAACTGTCAGGCGAATATGTTTTTTTTTAACACAAAGACACGAAGAAACAAAGATGTTCTTTAGATACAAAGACAACAAGCAACTTAAAAGTCGCCACAAAGGCTTGCAGCGTGAAAACTTTGTGGACTTTGTAAGCAGCTTTGCTGCTCATAGTATCTTCCATAAGCGAAAAATGCTTTGTTTCTTCGTGTCTTTGTGTTTAAAATTATACCAGCTGAATTGTTGAGTGTTCAAATCTCTTTCCCTAAAAACATATAAAATATTGTCTTTTCTTTGGCGATTTCAGAAATTATGCGTAATTTTGCACATTATTTATATATTATGGAAGCAGAACAGAAAATCTTGGAGCTATATCGGCAGTGGGCGGGACACGAACCTGCCACGGTGACAGCCTTGCCTGGAGCAGGCAGCAATAGAAAATACTACCGCATTGCCGACCATAACGGGGAAACCGTAGTGGGAGTTGTCGGGACAAGTCGCGACGAGAACCACGCATTCATATATCTCAGCAATCACTTCTCACGCCGAAAACTGCCGGTGCCCAAGGTCATTGCGGTAAGCGACGACGAACTATGTTATCTCCAGCAAGACCTTGGCAGTGTGTCGCTTTTCGACGCGCTCAAGGGAGGTCGCGAGGCAGGCGGGCGATATAATGTCAAGGAGAAAGAACTGCTCATCAAAACAATACGCCAATTGCCAAATGTGCAGATACGCGGTGCTCGTGGGTTAGATTTCACACAGTGCTATCCCCAACCGGAGTTTGATACCGACAGTGTGCTCTTCGACCTCAACTACTTCAAGTATTGTTTCCTCAAGACCACCGACATCGACTTCAACGAACTTAAGTTGGAGGCAAACTTCCGTATGTTTGCCAACGACCTGACAGAGGAGAAGATGGAGAGTTTCCTCTATCGCGACTTCCAGGCGCGCAATATCATGCTCGACGCAGAAGGCAATCCGTGGTTCATCGACTTCCAGGGCGGACGCAAGGGACCTTATTACTACGACCTCGCCTCATTCCTTTGGCAGGCATCGGCAAAATACTCGCATAAATTGCGTCGCGAACTCGTGTATGAATACTACTATTCGCTGAAAAACTATACCGAAGTGCCTTCTGTTCGCCATTTTGCCGAGAGGCTTAGTCTATTCGTGCTCTTCCGTACATTGCAAGTGCTTGGCGCATACGGATTCCGTGGATATTTCGAGCACAAGAAGCACTTCATCGACTCCATACCTCCTGCTATCAACAACCTGCGCGAACTGCTTCACGACAACAACTTCCCATATCCCTATATGGTGGAAGTGTTGCAGAAACTCACCCTTTTGCCGCAGTTTGCCAAGATTGAGCAGCCCGCAGCCAACCGCTCGGATGGCTACAAGGTGACCGACAAGAACATCTATCAGGCTCATCCGCAAGACGGTCCAGCCACCTTCTCGAAATATGACGGCAGAGGTCCGCTTGTTGTCACCGTATATAGCTTCTCATATCGCAAGGGAATCCCCGAAGACCCTTCGGGCAATGGTGGAGGATACGTCTTCGACTGCCGCAGCACTCATAATCCAGGACGTTATGAGCCGTATAAGAAACTCACTGGTCTCGACGAGCCTGTAATCCGATTCCTTGAGGATGACGGCGAGATACTCTCCTTCCTCGACTCGGTGTATAAGTTGGCTGATGCCCATGTGCGCCGTTATATCCAGCGTGGCTTCACCTCGCTGATGTTCTGTTTCGGATGCACCGGAGGCCAGCACCGCAGTGTGTATTCCGCCCAGCATCTCGGCGAGCATATCCACGAGAAATTTGGAGTGGAAGTGAAGATAATTCACCGCGAACAGGGAGTCCATTTTGAGCTTCAAGCTCAAAATGGAAATTAAAGAATTAAAGCCCTGAGTGGTGGTAAACTTTAATATTTTAATGTTTTAATATTTTAATCTCAAAATTGAAAATTTTGACAATGAGGCAGGCAATGATATTTGCGGCGGGACTTGGAACCCGCTTGCGTCCGCTGACAGACACGATGCCAAAGGCATTGGTTAGGGTAGGGGGAGAGCCTCTGCTCTGGCACGTCATTATGAACCTTAAGGCGGGGGGCTTTGAGCGCATTGTGGTGAATGTCCATCACTTTGCGGATCAGATTATCGACTATCTCAAAGCCAACAGCAACTTCGGTCTTGACATACGCATCAGCGACGAGAGCAACCAACTGCTCGACACAGGAGGCGGCATCCGCAAGGCTGTTCCGCTCTTCGACCCCTCGTCGCCCATCCTTATCCATAACGTGGATATATTGAGCAATACAAATCTCGCCAAATTATACGACTCTGCCGCCAACCATGATGCCACACTGCTTGTCAGTAAGAGAGAGACATCCCGCTATCTGATATTTGATGATGAGATGAGGCTGAGGGAATGGATAAATGTGAAGACGGGGGAGAAGAAGCCACAGTCCCCCCACCCCCCAGTGGGGGGATTTACGGATGCGCAGGACTCCCCCCATCCGGGGGCGGGGGGGCTGCTATTTGCTTTCTCCGGCATCCACGTCTTCTCGCCTCGCTTGTTTCCTCTGATGGCAGAGTGGCCCGACAAGTTTGGCATCATAGACTTTTATCTCGACGCATGTCAAAAGGCAGACGTTCGCGGTTATCTCAAGGCCGACCTCCGTCTGCTCGATGTCGGAAAAATAGGCTCGCTCAGCGAGGCGGAACAATTCATACGTCTTTAACTTCTTTATCCTCATATATAATAAACAATTTAATTCATATATATAATATAATAATGTAAAGAACAATGGAACAGAAGATTATTATCCTCGATTTCGGGTCACAGACGACCCAGCTCATTGGCCGTCGCGTCAGAGAGCTCGACACCTTCTGCGAGATTCTTCCCTACAACAAGTTTCCCAAGGATGACCCCTCGGTGATTGGAGTCATCCTCAGCGGTTCGCCCTATTCGGTGCACGACCCCGAGGCTTTCAAGGTTGACTTGAGCCAGTTTGTCGGTCGATTGCCTGTATTAGGCATCTGCTATGGTGCGCAGTTCATCTCGCACACCCTCGGAGGAAAGGTTGAGAAGGCTGACTCTCGCGAGTATGGTCGCGCTCATCTCTCAACAGTCGATACCTCTAATCCCCTGTTCAAGGGATTTGAGCAGAATTCCCAGGTGTGGATGAGCCATGGTGACACCATCACAGCCATCCCCGAGGGCTTTGAGTGCATCGCCTCAACCAACGATGTGAAATTCGCCGCCTATACAGCCAAACCAGAGATATTGGCAGGTAATCAATCTCTACCCCACGGGGGAGAAGGAAGGGGGCTTTGGGCAGTGCAGTTCCACCCCGAGGTATTCCACACCCTTCAGGGTACACAGTTGCTGAAGAACTTCGTGGTGGATATTTGTGGTTCTACCCAGAGTTGGAGTGCCGCCTCGTTTGTCGATACCACAGTGGCAGAGCTGAAGGCTGAATTAGGCGATGACAAAGTCATCCTCGGTCTCTCAGGCGGAGTGGATTCCTCGGTATGTGCCGTATTGCTCAACCGTGCCATCGGCAAGAACCTCACCTGTATTTTTGTCGATCACGGAATGTTGCGCAAGAACGAGTTCCGCGATGTGATGCACGACTACGAGTGTCTTGGTCTTAATGTCATAGGTGTTGATGCCAGTGAGAAGTTCTTCTCCGACCTTAGCGGAGTGACCGACCCCGAGCAGAAGCGCAAGATTATCGGTCGTGACTTCGTAGAGGTGTTCAATGCCGAGGCAAAGAAGATAGTTGGCGCCAAGTGGCTTGCCCAGGGCACTATCTATCCCGACCGTATCGAGAGTCTCAACATCACCGGAAAGGTAATCAAGAGCCATCACAATGTGGGCGGTCTGCCCAAGGAGATGCATCTCCAGTTGTGCGAGCCTCTTAAGTGGCTGTTCAAGGACGAGGTGCGCCGTGTTGGTCGCCAGCTTGGAATGCCCGAGCACCTCATCACCCGTCATCCCTTCCCCGGTCCAGGTCTTGCCGTGCGTATCCTTGGCGACATCACCCCCGAGAAGGTGCGCATACTCCAGGATGCGGACGATATCTACATCCGCGGATTGCGCGACTACAAGGTGCGCCTCTCAGGCGAGGATGCCCGCAAGGTGTTGGCAGCGGGAGTGCCCGCCGAGATGACCGACGGCGAGATTGAGGTATCACTCTACGACCAGATTTGGCAGGCAGGCACAGTGCTTCTGTCCACCGTGCGCAGTGTGGGCGTTATGGGCGACGAGCGCACCTATGAGCATCCAGTAGCTCTTCGTGCCGTCACCTCCACCGACGCCATGACCGCTGACTGGGCACATCTGCCCTACGACTTTATGGCAAAAGTGTCGAATGAGATTATCAACAAGGTAAAGGGAGTCAACCGCGTATGCTATGACATCTCCTCAAAACCACCTTCCACAATCGAGTGGGAATAAATAAAAGAGCGCAGCCCGCAGACATAAAAGTTCTGCGGGCTGTTTTTATATACATATTTTTTTCTATTATTGCACCATTCCAAGCTTTAGACAGTGCAAAGATAGTAAAAATGTAGTATCAAAAGGTTCCATTCAAATATGCCTTTGTCTGAACGTAACTTGGTTCATAGTAGGCACTGCTATTATAGTTGTCTATCGTTTCGCAGATAGGAGAGGCATAGACGCTGATGATAGAATCAGCAAAGTTGCCTCCTGAAGGTGTAATTGAATCAACCAGTCGTGCATATACTTTTCCCATTTGGGTTTCTGATGGAATCTTGTCTGTGAATCGGGGATTTATAGATGTTACATCAAAGTTTCCTGATTCAAGTGCATACTCTTCCTTCCAGTCAGCAACCACCTGCTCAGGGTTAAGACAATGCAATGTTCCTGCGATGGATAGCTGACGCTCTATAGCCGCCCTACCTAACTTCTTTACAACATAGTTATTACGCTGATGAAGATGGCGTGCTGTGCGTTCTATTATATAGCATACAAAATAAAGGTCATTGAAAGTTATCTCTTCGTCTGGGAAATATATGTTGTTCATAATGCGTAGCTATTTTTGAACGTTAGTGTTTTGAGTGCTCTGTCATTGCAGAATAATAACTGATGAGTTGGATGTTTGAAACGTGCTAATGCCCAAAAGGCTTCACGAGTAATACGGTTAGCAAGAAAGTCTTCAACGTAATCCCATACCTCATCGTCTGCCATCGGTCCTTCCACTATATCGTAGTCATGTGACTCGCCGTGACGACATGCTGCTACAAAGTCCAGCCATTCGTCGGTCATAACAGGGAAAGACTTAACTTTGAGTTCAGGGTTAGGAGTGTATTCGTAAACACATACAATATGAGGGCTACGCTTTGTTACTGCCCAACGTTGAGCCTGGCGCTCAAATTTTGTGCAGTAGAAACCATAGCCAAAGTCCTTGGTATAGCCAGCTATACGTACTTCCGGCTTTTCTACTATTGTATTTGATCCGTGATATACTTCCATAGTTTTCGTTTTCAAGATTTTTGTTATGCTTCCAACGAGTTCTTTTATCTTACAACGCTGCAAAGGTAGCGAAAAAGTGGCAAACGACCGAATCTTTTTGTAACGGATATGCTATATATAAACATATTTAACATTTTGACAAGTGATTTAGGACTTCAGATACTAAGAGTATTTATATTATGTATGTTCATCACTTGATATAAAGAACAGGCTGTAGTAACATTGAATGAACAGGGTGTTGTGACATTGAAAAAACAACGGTAATGGCATTGAGTGAATTGGCTGTAGTGACATTGAGTGAATAGGCTAGTCAGTAACTAACTGAACAGCTGTTGAGAAACTGTCAGAACTTAACTTCAGTAATGTTCTCAACAGGCTATCATTGTATCCACACAAAGCTTTGTATGTCCATCCGAAAGCTTCGAACGGGGATTCGAAAGCTTCGTATCTCCATCCGAAGCCTTCGAACAAAAACATTAGAGCAATATCAGGCTATACTAACTACTCATGCCATGGGGTGCTGAGAAGTCCCGAATGGCAGTCTTCCCCCAGCCACAGGTTCGCATGCAAATATGTCCTGCATAGGCTCTGAGCCGAGCGTGCGCAGGTCGGCAATGTGATTTCTCAGGTCGGCTTTAATCCTCAGGTTCTCTATCTCCTCGCGCCTTGCCATTGCCATACGGCAAAACTCCTCCTCGCGCTCGATGCCGCAGAATCGTCGTCCGCACAGATTGGCGGCAATGCCAGTTGTGCCACTGCCGCAGAAGGGATCCATCACCCAGTCGCCCTCGTCAGTACATGCCAGTATGATGCGCGTCAGCAGGGCAAGCGGTTTCTGTGTAGGATGCTTGCCGCACGACTTCTCCCATCTGCCGATGGCAGGCAGTCGCCACACGTCGGTCATCTGCTTCCCGTCGTTCAGCCGTTTCATCACGTCGTAGTTAAACTTATGCGCCACCTTCTTTGATTTCCTCGCCCATATCACAAATTCCGTTGAATAGGTGAAGAACCTGCAGGAGATGTTCACAGGCGGATTGGTCTTTTGCCAAGTGATGACATTAAGAATCCTGTAGCCGAGTTGTGTCAGGCAGTCGGCCACCGAGAAGATATTGTGATATGTGCCCGAAATCCATATCGAGCCGTTCTCCTTCAGTTTGTCCCTGCAAAGTCCGAGCCACTGCATATTCCATTCTCTCATTTCCTCGGGAGTCTTTCCCTTGTCCCATTCTCCCTTGTCCACGCACACCACCTTTCCGCTTTGCAAGGATATTCCGCCGTTGGAGAGAAAATACGGTGGGTCGGCGAATATCATGTCGAACTTGAAGTCAAAGTCGGGCATTGTCGAGAAAGAGTCTCCCATCAATAGGGTGAAATCCTTTCTCGGCGACGCATAAAATGCCTCTTTGCCTTGTATGTCCAACTGATATTCCATTGCGGCTGCAAAGGTAATGGAATATCCTGAAATAATACACAAAAGATCATAGTTTGACTTTTGTGATCAAAAAAGATCAATTGGATAAATGGATGATATTCAAATGGTTATTGTTGATTTATACGATATGTTTGCCAATAGTCTATTGTTAATAATTGATCACGAAATCAAGGCGCATTTGTCATAAGCGTCTATATACGCCTCGTTCCAAGAACTCAATCAGCCCCTTGTCTCTTAGGAATTGCAATTGTTGCCTTATCTTGTCTTTAACGTGAGCATTGCCACGATGTTTTTCCTGAAGTTCGTCGCAGAACTCATACATCTCCTTAAGCGAGAACACATCCTCTTTCGCTCTTTCCACGCACGACAGTACATCCAGCATCCATCCTCGTGATGCGAGACTATTATTTTTAAGTTCCTTAATTCGTGCATAATCATCAATCACCTTATTGCGGTCAATTTCCTTGCCATCCTTTACAATGAAAATCTTTCCACTTTGTGGAATATCGGCGATATTTATGTTACATCCCACCCATCCAGCTCTACGTGCATTGTCTGACAATGGTTTGCGCTTTATGATTATTTCAGGAGTGAAGAAATGATTCGGTATAAGTATGAAGTTATTGATATATTCATCGATATGTGTCATAAACAGGAAGTTGGGATTATGTAAGTCGTTGAGGCGTGCCATCATCGTATCATACGCCCCATCATTAATAATCTTACCCAGTGAATCCTGATTTTTGCTTTTGAGCTCAAAGTCATTTTCACATTCCTCACAGCAGAAATCAGCCACAGGCTTGTTGGCAGTGTAGTGATGTAGATAAGGACGACCGCAAATAGGGCAGAACATATTCTGTTCTACCCACTTCTCTGTGGCAACCCTCATCTTTTGAGTGTTGCTCTTATACTCCTCGCATAAGCTATAATCCAATTTCAACTGCATACCGATTCATATTATATTTGTCTGCAAAGGTAAATAAAATCCTTGTTATAACAAAATCTTTTGTGATTTTTTTGATGTCTTACCACAATAAAACCTACATTATTCATTTGACACCTTTGACACTTGACACTTTGACACCAAAAGTGAGGAACTATAAATCCCTCACTTCTTCTATTGTTAAACCTGTGATATCGGCAATCATTTCCAATGTGAAACCGTATGATTTCATCTTACGGGCATTTGCTATTATGCCTTCCTTTCGTCCTTCCTTTCGTCCTTCCATGCGTACGCCTTCAAACACGCTGATGGTGTCGCGGTATTTCTTGAGCGCCTCATCGTATTGAAGGCGTTCGGCACGGGTCATGCCGCTCACATCAGCTATGCTCTCGAGTTTCTTGAAAACGGCACTCTGTGCCGCCCATGGTAATCTGTTTAATGTTTCCATATTCTTTAACAAATAAATCCAACGTTCTACTTGATTCTCACATTCATCGGCCTCTTTCGTGAACAACGGGAGCTGTAGGAATATCATCCGCAACTTGTCGGAGAACTGCTCTGTAGTGCCTTTCTCTGCAAGGACTACATCCGTGCGGAACTGCTTCTTGAAATCCAGCGGACTGAAGTTCAGGAATGCCACAAGATATACAGAATCTATCGCATAGTTCCATGCCGAACCTCGTTCACCTTGGCGGGCTATCGACTCCGAGATATAGTATATACTCCTGTTCTTGAAGAATGGCTGCGACTTGTTTTGCATCTCTACAATAATCTTCTCTCCGTCGTCGGTCTCGCAATATATGTCGTAGATCAGCGACCTGTCTTCCTCAAACAGGGCGGGTTGTTCCTTGTCGAGAAAGGTCAGGTTGGCGATGTGCTTCTCTCCCTCAAACAGACTGTTGAGGAAGTCAAGCAGCAGAGGTTTCGACAGCTCTTGTCCGAAGATTCTCTTGAAACCGACATCAGTGAAAGGATTAATGTATTTTGCCATATCACAATATTTTTCTGCAAAGATAGATAAAAAAATCCATATAGCAAACTTTTTCACCCTTTTTTTAATAATTAGACCTATTTATTTGAAATCTATTACATTGAATTGTCTATTTTCATTGCATTTGGGGGCATCTGATATACTTCATTCTTTCGAAGGCATGCTTCCACTTTCTCTTTGATTGAAATTTTAATTTCCATTTTGATTTATTGTTTAGTCAGCTGCTGTTATGCAGTTGTTCATTAATATATACCTGTTACTATGCTTTTGTGGGCATATTCAGGAATCAACTGCAAAGTAACAAAAAAATATTGAATTAATATCTATTAGATCAATATTTATATTTATTGATCAAAAATGATCAAAGGTAAATTAAGACTAACCAAACCGATTGGATGATTGAAAAATTAACAATAATTTCGCCTGTTTAATCAATTTCACGCAAAGTTATGTTAATTCAAGACAAAGGAAATCACATCGCAGTAGTAGAACTTTCTGCCGGTGTTGGTTGTTTCCGCATCGGATTGGAAGGTGCATCGGATGCTTACGAGACAATATGGAACAACCAATGGGAGCCTTCAACGGTGCATCAGGACGCATCGTTGGTCTATCGGGCGCGTTTTGGCTCTAAGGGACATTCCAATCAGGACATCAATCTTGTGCCGACAAAGGATATTCCCGACCATGACCTCTTGGTTGGAGGATTTCCATGTCAGGACTACTCTGTGGCTTCGACATTGAGTCGCTCTGGCGGCATTGAGGGAAAGAAAGGAGTACTGTGGTGGCAGATATACCGTATTCTTGACGAAAAGGGAGAGAATAGACCTAACTACATATTCTTTGAGAATGTTGACCGTCTGCTTGGCTCGCCGGCAAAACAGCGGGGAAGGGATTTTGCCATTATCCTTGCCTCATTGTCTGATTTGGGATATACGGTTGAGTGGCGCGTAATCAATGCCGCAGAATATGGTATGCCACAGCGACGCAGAAGAACGTATATCGTAGGCTATCGTGAAGGCTCGGTGGTTGCGAATAAGATTGATGATTTGGACAAGTGGGTTGTTTATGATGGAGTGATGGCTAAGGCTTTCCCTTTCGAAGGCAAAGATGGCTCTGTGTCTGAATTTAATATTGATGGCACCATCCGCGAGGTGTCTGACAACTTTAACAAAGGTCATAAAGACAGTCCTTTTGGTGATGCAGGTATTATGCGTTCGAGATATGTATATTCTATTGACACCATTCCTGTATATGAGGGCACACAAATGACTCTTGGAGGCAATCTTGTGGATGAGAATCTTGTGCCTGAAGATTTCTTTATCCCTGAAGATGAAGTTGCAAAGTGGAAATATGAAAAGGGAGCAAAGAAGATAGAACGCACATCAAAAGAGGGATTCAAATACACATTCTCTGAAGGCGGTATGGCATTCCCTGACTATCTCGACCGCCCCTCACGCACGATTATCACTGGCGAAGGAGGCTCTGCGGCTTCGCGCTTCAAGCATGTGGTGTTGACCACATCGGGGCGTTATCGTAGGCTTATCCCCATCGAACTTGAAAGGCTGAACATGTTTCCCGACAACCATACTCTGCATCCCGACGTGAGCGATGGGCGCAGGGCTTTCCTCATGGGCAATGCCCTCGTGTGTGGCATTGTGCAAAACATCGGCAAGAGTCTATATCGTTTCATATACGAAAAGGAACCTGTCTCGACAAGACCGATTGATATGAAGCGTGATGCTCAACCAAGGCTCAGTTTCGACTTGTTTGCTGACATTGATGCAGAATTGAAGGTGAATGCTCCAAAAAAACAATTTAGATTGGAGATGACAAAGAGTCTGCTGATAGGATTTGTAAAGCCTGACAACACGGAGTATTTCCTTGATGGCAGTCAAACAAAGACGTATTATACAGGCAAGACGAAGTCGTTCCCATCGACAATTGCCTTAAACAAGTTGTATTATTTCATGCCGTATATTAAGGGAAAGGGTGTGCGCGACCTTTATCTCATACGTATTGCGCGTATCGGTTCGAAGGCTGAGGTACACAAGGATAGTGATGACAAAGACCCTCGCTTGGTCTTTGACTTGGAGTTTCTTCAGAGTCTGCCTGAATACGTCTCCGTCAGACTTAATATGTTCAACACATATTGCGACACGACATTGGGCAGGATAATGGAAGAGTTAAAATAAGGTGTCAGACAATACTGTTTGACACCTTTGACACCTGACACTTTGACACCATACCACTATACTTCCCTAATTATTCTGTACCCCAAATAAGAAAAATCCGCTAAACATTTGGCGGTTTAAGTTTTTATTTGTAATTTTGCCTCCGAAATTTATAATAATTATAATGTATGAATACAACATTGACTATAGAAAATATTTATAATATGTTGTCTTCGTTGAGTGTAAGCAACAAGAAATGGTTAGCTGACCATTTGTATGAAGACATTTCGGGAGTTAAAGTAAGGCATCGTCGTGGGGGTAAGTCTGACGAGGAACTCGAAGCAGAACTTAGTGGTTTCCCATCACTCGACATGAATGATTATTCCCCCTTGACGGATGAACAATTTAAAGGATTGATACATTCGCGACCAATTCCTAAAAGTATTGAAAAATGGTTATGAAAGTAAGACAGAGGGAGATTGTGGAGGTTCCATTTACAATGCCAGATGGCAGAGTTTTGGTTCATCCTGGTTTGGTAGTTTCTTCAGATGAACTTCAAGAAGTTGAAGATGGATTGATTTATGTCTTGCTTATTTCTTCAAAGAATCATAACCCAGAATATACCATAAAGATTGAAAATGAATGGCTTAGTAAACCAATGCCGAAACAGTCATATTTTATCACTCATATTATGGGTATGTATAGGGTTGAAGAAGTTATGGGTCAAAAGAATTGTTTTATCAAAGAACGATATTTTGATGGAATAATAGACAAAATTGTCAATTCTATTTTTGGATAAGGCAAAGAATGCTGAGAAGTAATCATAGGATCAGGTACATTTCACTCACTTGAGTGAATGATGGCTTTTCTCTTCACCCATTTATTATAAAGTGGTCAAATACGACCACTTTATAATTGGGCTATTGTTTCATTTCTTATGTGTTTTACTCACTGATTGTCACATGCAGTGTTTTTGACAATGAATGATTTTTGTATTTCTTGCGGAGTACGGATGCAAAGTATTCAAATACTCCATTAGTGCACTCCATCAATATCTTTCCATCCACGCTAAGGTCGATACCCTCTATATAAATTTGCATTTCTTCTCTCCATTTGCCCTCAACGTAACCTGAATATTTCATACTCGGTTTAAAACTGCTATTTATGTCGCCCAAAAAAC
>SAMEA3663208__coassemble_241_pt1 | contig 21659 bp, 7 predicted proteins | sample SAMEA3663208__metabat2_low_PE_010 | metagenome-assembled genome bin SAMEA3663208 (sample SAMEA3663208) | pig gut metagenome | biome: pig gut; feature: pig-associated habitat; material: faeces | place: China | collected 2013
TCCTTACACTCTAAGCATTAATGGGTTTGCTTGTGAGGGCTGCTGAATAGTTACGTTTTATGATAACTATTCAGACATGTAGCCCCAAGGGCTATGACTGATTACTATAATCGTTAATATTTGCATAAAAAAATGCTTTTTTCTTTGCTAATATAAAAAAAAGCATTATCTTTGCACCCGCATTTGGTTCACACCACGTGATTAAAAGGGAACAGAGTGAGAATCTCTGACAGTCCCGCTGCTGTAGATTGCCTTTATACGGCTGGAATAACAAATGTCACTGACACGCAATGTTCGGGAAGACATTCCAGCTTGGCAAAAGTCAGAAGACCTGCCGATGCTATGGTTTTTCCGCCCTCGTGGGATAGGGCTTGAAAGAAGACATCACGCAATGATTGCACTAAAGAGACTCGCGACGGGAATTGTCGCCATTTTCTGTATGTCCGTAGTTGCAGCACAGGATTCGCTGCGCACGCATACTATTGAGGATGTTGTGGTTACGGCTAACAAAAGCCGCACCGCCAATGTCTTCTCCACTATACCTGTGCAGTCATTCAGCGGTGACGACATCCGACTTATGGGTCTGCAGAACATCGCCGACGCAGTGAAGAAATTCGCCGGAACGTCGGTGAAGGACTACGGTGGCATTGGTGGCATGAAGACTGTGTCGGTGCGCAATCTCGGCGCACAGCACACCGCAGTGAGCTACGACGGCATCGTGGTGAGCAACACACAGGCAGGACAGATTGACATCGGACGTTTCTCGCTCGACAATGTCAGCTTGCTATCTATGGCAATAGGACAAGGCAGCGACATGCTGCAGTCGGCACGCCACTATGCCTCGGCTGCCGTGATGGGCATTATGACCGAACAACCCTTGCTCACGGAGAAATCATCGCTATGGAGAATAGGACTCTCGGGAGGTTCGTGGGGACAGGTTAATCCCAAGATGCGCCTATGGCAAAGACTGTCTGAATCGACTGCCATGTCATTAAATGCCGACTATATGCGTGCCGACGGCAATTATCCATATACCTTGGTAAACGGTATGGAATCCACCCGCGAGCGCAGAATAAACTCAGGCATCAGCCAATGGCATGTGGAGGGCAACGTGAACACCACGTTTGCCGACAGTTCAAGACTCGACGTTAAAGCATATTACTACCGTTCGAGCCGTGGACTCCCCGGGTCGGTGATACTCTACAACCAGCAGAGCGACGAGCATCTGTGGGACGAGAACCTCTTCGCCCAGGCTATATATAATAAAAGGTGGAACAGCCAGTGGCAATGGGTGGCAAGGGCAAAATACACCCACTCGTGGAATAAGTATGAGGACTACAATATCAAATACACCAATGGCATAAAGGAAGAAACGAACAGCCAGGACGAATACTATGCCTCGGCTACAGTCAATTGGATGCCAGTCAAATGGCTAAGCATGTCATTGGCGGAGGATGCCTCGTTAAATAAATTGCGCACCAACGTCAACGGCAATCCCAATCCCCTGAGATTCACATCGCTGACAGCCTTGGCTGCAAAACTGCGCATCGGAAGGCTTACCGCCGAGGGAAACCTCGTAATGACATACGCAACGGAAAGCTTGACAGAGAGTGAAAAATATTCGCTGAAGACTCCCGAGGACAGAAAGCACCTCACGCCGTCGCTGTCGCTCAGCTGGCGCATACTGCCCGAAGAGGCACTGTATCTAAGGGCTTTGTATAAATCGACATTCCGAATGCCCACGTTCAACGACCTGTATTACCTGCAGATAGGCAACACATCGCTGCGCCCCGAAAAGGCTCACGAATACGGCATCGGCATGACATGGAACTCAAGGCGCATGGGCTGCGTGAAATACATTTCGCTCACTGCCGACGGATATTATAATAATGTCGCAGACAAGATTGTGGCTTTCCCATCCACGTATATCTGGAAGATGGTGAACTTCGGAAAGGTTGAGATATGGGGCTTGGACGCCACTATAGCTACAGAGATTGACATTGCGCGAAAAACAAGTGCCATGCTCTCGGCTTCGCTGTCAATACAGGATGCCCAGGACAAGACCTCGGGCAGTCCCACATACGGAAGCCAGTTGCCTTATACAGCAAAAGTGAGCGGAGGCATCTCGCTGATTATCAACACGCCATGGCTCACCATAGGCTATTCAGCCACTGGTCAGGGCAAACGCTATTCCATGGCCCAGAACATACGCGAATACCGCCTTGCGCCATATATGGAGCATACGGTCAGCCTCTCGCGACGCTTCGGACTTGGCTACGGCAGGAACATCAATCTCCAGCTGTCGGTGAACAACATCACCGATAAGCAATACGAGATAATCAAATATTATCCGATGCCGGGCCGCTCGCTGACAGCCTCGGCAACAGTGGAGTTTTAATCATATAATGGAATTATAAACATAACATCATATAAATACAAAAGACAATGAAATTCAGAAGTTTATTTCTTTCCGCACTCTGCGGACTCGCTGTATCGACAGCATTCACATCATGTAGTGACGACGACGAATACGACCCGTTTGAATATGGTTCGAGCGTGGCACTGCCCGAACATCGCGGTCTTGTGCTGAATGAAGGTTCCTATAAATTGAACAATGCCTCCATTTCGTTCTTCGATGCCGCCAAGGACACTACGACAAAGGCAGTCAACGACCTGTATTTCATCCAGAACAAGAAGCAGTTGGGCGACACAGGACAGGACTTGATCGTAGAGGACAACAACATCTACGTCAGCGTATATGGTTCAAGCTACGTGACAAAACTCAACAAGGCCGGAGTTGAACAGGCACGACGCGAATTTGGCAGCGACCTCGGACAGCCCCGTTATATGGCTGAGTGTGACAGATATGTATATGTTACGACATACGGCGGATATGTAGTTAAGCTCAATGCCAACGACCTCAGTGTGGTGGCAAAAGTGACTGTAGGCAAGGCTGCCGAGAGAATCGACGAGGAAGACGGCATCCTGTATGTAGCCTGCGGCAACACCCTCGACTATACTCCCGACAACCGCATGTTCATCATCGACACAAAGAACTTCACCGATGCAGCCGTGAAGTCGTTGGATGTATGCGACAACACCCAGCTTGTGTGCGCCACCGACAAGTATGTGTTCATCCAGGGATATGGCGCCGACTGGACCAACACTCCATTGTGGGTGTATGACATAAAGGGCGGAAAGGCCGAAGACACAGGACTTTATGCCACATACGCCATCGCCACTAACGACGACAACAAGGCATTTGCAGTGTATTCCCAGACCGACTGGTCAACATACCAAACCACAAACACCTACTTCGTGTATGACGCTGCCACAAAGACCAAGACCGATGTGACATCCAAGATCACATCAGCCGTGTCAGAACTTGCAAGCTCATCACTTTATGCAGTCAGCGAGGGCGAAAACGGCTCGTTCTATATCGCCACCACACAATACAGCGCAGGCAACGGCACTGTATATCACTTCGACAGCAACTACAATCTCCTCGGCTCATTCACCTCATGGGGACAGAACCCGAAGAAGGTTGTTGTCATGTAAAAGGACAATATGAAGAGAATATTTTTTTGTTTGACAGTTTTAATGGTCTCCCTTGCATCCTGCACTTCCGGCGTGAGCCGGAAGGCGCAGGAGGGGGCTGACACGCTCAAACTGTCATACTCCCGACTGCTCAACATCGTGGAGCACGAGGGTTACAACGTGGTGGAGATTGCCAACCCATGGAAAGAGGGCGAGGTGCTTCATCGCTATATCCTTGTCAGCGACCCCGAGGCCCCGCATCTCCCCGAAGGCACTGTCATAAATGTGCCTGTGAAGAATGCCGTGGTGTTCACCACCGTTCATGCCTCACTGATTGCGGATTTGGGCATCAAGGAGCTTATCAGCGGAATGGCTGACGTGGAATATGTAAAACGAAAGGAAATAAAATCACTCATTTCATCCAACAAGATTGCCAACGTGGGCAGCAGCATGTCGCCCAACGTTGAAAAGATTATCGACCTCTCGCCCGATGTCATCCTGCTCTCGCCTTTCGAGAATAGTGGCGGCTATGGAAGGCTCGACCATATCGGTGTGCCTATTATTGAATGTGCTGACTATATGGAGGTTTCACCTCTTGCCCGTGCCGAGTGGATTAAGTTCTACGGAATGCTTTTCGGAGCCGAAGAACAGGCTGACAGCATCTTCAATGATGTTGAGACCCGATATAAGGCTCTTGCCGAAGAGGCCAAGGGTATTGACTCCCACCCCACGGTGATGGTGGATTTCCCCTCTGGCAACACTTGGTATGTGCCTGGAGGCAAAAGCACCATCGGACGCATGATTGCCGATGCGGGCGGGAGATATTGCTTTGCAGACGATGACAACAGTGGAAGCGTGGCTCTCTCGCTTGAAAAGGTTGTGAGCCAATGCGAGAATGCCGACTTATGGCTGTTCCGCTATGGAGGCGAGGAGAAGACCCTCGCCGGTATAGCCAACGACTACAAAGTGTTCTCCCATCTGAAGGCTTTTGCCGACGGCAACGTATATGGCTGTTCCACAGAGCGCACCACCTTCTATGAGTCAACGCCGTTTCATCCCGACCGTCTGCTGGAGGACTTCATTGCCATGATTCATCCTCAGACAAAGCGCCAACCAACTTATTTCAAGAAAGTAAAGTGAAGAAAATCTGTCTGCTCATTATCATTGCCGTGTTGCTTTTCATGGCCAATCTCGCATACGGTTCGATTGACATCCCCTTTGGCGAGGTCTTCAACATATTGACTGGAGGCGAAGCGTCAAAGTCGGTATGGCAGTTCATCGTCATGGAGTCGCGATTGCCCCAGGCCATCACCGCCCTCCTGTCGGGAATGTCGCTTGCTGTGAGCGGCTTGATGTTGCAGACAGCCTTCCGCAATCCCCTTGCCGACCCGTCGATATTCGGCATCAGCAGTGGTGCCGGTGTTGGGGCGGCACTTGTCATCCTGCTCTTTGGCGGCAGTCTTACCACGGGAGCCTTGTCGTTCAGCGGTTTTGCCGCCGTCTTCACAGGAGCATTCTTGGGAGCCGTGGCAGTGATGGCAATAGTGTTCATGTTCTCACTTGTTGTCAAGAACGACATCATGCTTCTCATCATCGGCATCATGATTGGTTATCTTGCCTCGGCAGCCATCAGTCTTCTCAACTATTTCGCCACCGAGGAAGGCGTCAAGTCATACGTTGTATGGGGAATGGGTAATTTCGGCGGTGTTCCCATGCGACTTCTCCCCCACTACTCCGCCGTGTGCATCATCGGTCTCGCAGCTGCCCTCCTGCTTATCAAACCGCTCAACATCATACAGTTAGGCGAGAGCTATGCCGAGAACTTAGGTATCAACACAGTCCGCATCCGCAACTGTCTCCTTGTCATCACCGGCCTGCTGACTGCCGTAGTCACCTCCTTCTGCGGTCCCATCTCCTTCATCGGCCTTGCCGTGCCCCACATCGCCAAGATGATATGCCGCACGAGCGACCATCGCATCCAGATGCCTCTGACAATACTTGCCGGAGCCATCACCGCCCTTGTCTGCAATCTCTGTTGCACACTTCCTTCCTCCGGCAGTCTCCTTCCCCTCAACGCCATCACCCCGGTGATAGGAGCCCCCGTAGTGATATATGTGATATTGAAGAGAAGGTAAATTTTGCGTCATTATTCCACAGGAATCACATGGACAGGTCTCCTGGTTCGCAATAAAATAATGAACCAACATCTTGGGTTCACTTCATACCTGTCCATGTGATTAGGGTATATCCGAGATTATATCACCTCCAACTTGCCTGTTTCGGAATCAATGATGAATCCCCTTACCGTTATGTCTTTGGGCACAAGCGGGTGGGTCTTTATCGTGTTTACCGTCTTCCTTACGGATTCGGGCGTGTCCTTGAATCCCTCAAGCAGTTACTCATACATTACTAAGGGCATATAGCGGAATGATATCCACATGACGCTCTGCATCTCCGGCTTTTGGGTCATAATAGACAAATTCACCGAATGGCTCAAGCGAGCTGCGGATGGCATCATGAAGATTGTGCTGACGCATAAAGACCCATAGGCTCTGCATACTCCCCTGCCTGCTGGCCTTTATCTCTACAGGCATCACCATGCCACGGTGAGCAATGACATAATCCACCTCTGCCTGACTACTCTTGCTGGAGTTTTGCCAATAATACATATCTGGCTTTATATGACAGTCCTGATATTTTATAAGTTCCAAACCTGCAAACATCTCAGACATTCCACCCTTGTTTACCAAATCCACTTCAGTGGATGTCAACACCTCTGAAGCCGCCATACCAAGCAACGTCTGCATCACTCCCGTGTCAAAAAACAGATATTTAATATAACGTCTGTCTTCCTCAGCTCCAAGAGGCAGTCCATTGGCATTGGAATGTACCACTGGAACTACAAGTCCGGCATTTGTCCACCTGACGCGCACCACGTATCAGCAATGGCTTGCGCCGAGGGTCTTCTTTCCATTGGCGGAGTTTATCGTCAATATGTCTCTTGAAATATTCCATATACTCTGTTTTTGGGGACAAAGATACAAATAATTCCCAAAATCCGTATCGAAAACCAGAGAAATCTGCCCAAAATAGGCACCGAAACCCAAAATCCGTATCGAAAATCAGGAAAATCTGCCCAAAATCGGCATCGAAATATATCCTAACAACTATCATCTCATAATGGTAATCGATTCACTATTTACAGTGCAAAGTTAATAAATAAACTCATAACATACATAAGTTTTTGCAGTTTTTTCGTCTTTTATGCCATAGTCTGCAATTCTTTTTGTAATTTTGTGGCCGAAATTGGATAATCCGTTTATAAAACAACCACTATGACTATTGACAATATTAAGACTTTGATAGTCGGCGATGAGTCACGCACGCTGGAGTTGAAGAAAACGACAGGCGAGCTTAAGGATGGCATGCACACAGCATGTGCATTCCTTAATACCGATGGAGGATGGCTCATTTTCGGCATTACCCCCAAGTCGCTGAAGATAATCGGTCAGGAAGTGACTGACAACACTCAGCAGGAAATAGCCCAAGCCCTTGCGGGATTGGAGCCAATGGTTGATGTCAAAGTTGAATATGTTGACGTTCCTGATTATCCCGGGAAGAAAGTGATAGCCATGCACTTCGACGGATGGGTATGGGGCGAGCACCCGCATACCTACCATGGGTGTCCGTATTATAAAGTTGAGAGCACAACGAAAGTCATGCCACAAGATATGTACGACGAGCGCATCAGGGCACACAAGCCTCAGCAATATGCTTGGGAGGGACAAACGGCAGACGGAGTTTCATTGTCCGACTTGAACGAGAAACATATCAGAGGGTGCATACGCCTTGGAGTGGAAGGCGGCAGGATTCCCGCAAGTGCCACCGGCGCCCCGATTGAGGAGACTCTGGCAAAATGGAAATTGTTGAAAAACGGCATTCCGACGAATGGAGCAGCAATGCTTTTCTCGGATAACATTGACGAATATCCTCAGTTCAGGCTGCGGATGGCGCGATTTGTGGGAAAAGACAAGAATGAGTTCATAGACAACCAGCGGACAGAGGGCAATTTCTTCGACTTGCTCGATGCCGGTATGGCTTTCTTCTTCAAGCATCTAAACCTTAGTGGAAAGATAACGAATCATAGCCTGCGACGCAAGGAGCAACTTGAGATTCCGTATAAGGCTCTGAGAGAAGCACTTATCAATTCGCTATGCCACCGTCAATGGGAGAAATATAACTTGACCAACAGTATCGCCATATACGACGACCGCATAGAAATATCTAATCCTGGAATATTCCCGCCACAAATAACTCCCGAGAATATCAAGGAGCCACATGAGTCATACCCCTACAACCTAAAAATAGCAGAAGCCCTATACAAATCCACATTCCTTGAGAACTGGGGCTCAGGGGCAAAACGAATCATTGACGCATGCAGAAAACAAGATGTAGAAGAGCCAACATGGCGATGGAACAGCGGTTTTGTAACAGTAACATTCAGACGGTATAAGAAGTATAAAAAGTATAAATATCCGCAATATGAGACTATAAATGATACTGTAAATGACCCTATGAATGTCCCTGTAAATGACCCTGTAAATCTATCACAACTAAATGATAGACAGCGATATATATATAATGCAATTAAAAATGGGACAACAAATGTCCCTGTAAATGATACTGTAAATGATACTGTAAATGATACTGTAAATGATACTGTAAATGCAAGAACATTGTCAAAAGTTTTAGGCTATAGCATCATTACCATCAAGCGCGACCTTGCATTTATGCAATCCGCAGGAATAATAAAACATGTGGGCAGTGACAAGACAGGTCATTGGGAAGTAGTTAAGTAAAAATGATACTCACTTATTCTCCTGATAATCCATGGGAGTCATCCCGGTGAGTCGCTTGAGCTGCTGGCACTGTTTTGGAGCAGTTTCGGACTCATCATCCGCACCGTCTTTGTGCGCGGGGGCAATTTCCATAGTGTCGCCCACCAGCTCCTTGCCCTTTTTTCCATAGCATCAATAATGGGTGTGTGGGCGGTTATGAGTTATAGGAAGAACCATTAAAAAGAGAACAAAAAAACGCAGATACCTGCATCGGTCAATGAAGGTATCTGCGATGGCTAACGCAGGTACCTTCATTGGCAATCGCAGGTACCTGCGTTTTTTAGGGTGTTTTATTCCACTAGAATCTTCTTTGTTGTACCGTCAGTCTTGGTGACGATGTTCACTCCTTGCTGCAGGCGGCTGAGACGGTTACCGCCAGTGGTGTGGATGGCGCGAACGTCGGACATCGTGGATATGCCGTTAATTCCGGTAGGAGAGGTCTGGGCATTCAGTTGCATCGGGCTGTCAAGATTGCCGAGGCTCTGTCCTTGGAATACGATGGTCTCGCTGACTGGCAGGGTCTCGCCTGAAGTTTCGTCGTAGGCGCGGAAGGTGATTGTCTCGTTGTCCTTCACTGTACCATGCACGGTGATGAAGAGTTTCTCTCCCACCACACTGCCTATGCCTCTACATTCCTCTCCGCAGAAAGCTCCCACGGTATATCTGCCTTGCTCAACAGGCTCACCTGTCATATATAGCTTGGCGATGATTGTGGTCACATCGGGATATTTGTGGATGTCGTAAGTCCAAGGCTGGATAGCGGCAGACTTACGGATAGCGGCTCCTGCTGCATTGTCAACATCATTACCACCGGCATTCTCGGCATAGCAGAAGGTTGCGGCATCGCCAGTGCGGTGATACATATAACCCTCGCCGGGATTCATCTCTGTCAGGTCGCCTTCCCATCCAGCGTCACCATATACGGCAAAGCCCTTCTGACTAATCAGTCGGTCGCCCGTGGCTGCCTCAATATTGCTGAGAGCAGTGGCAACAGACTGGGATGTTGTGGGCAGATAGCCTATCCAGTTATAACCTGAATACAGCTTTACACCAGTGATTGTCGGATTCTCCGGAATACCCTGTTGTGTCAGTTCGGTGGCAGCCTTTGTCTGCAACTTGTAGGCTGCGGTGACGTCGATGGTATTCAGATTGCCTACCATTCCAAGTTTCTCATCATTGTATAGCTCCTCGGTCTGGCTTACCAGGCGGTTGACATCCGTCTTGATGCCTTCGATGAACGGAGTGGCATCTGTCGGGATGTTTGTGGAAATCCAGTTCCATCCCTCTGCCATTTCCTTGCTGTTGTTGACTACCTCATGCACCGTGATGTAGAAGCTGACGGGATTCGGTCTGTATGCCGAAGCGTCGGTCTTCACGAACTCAGCGGGAGAGACGGTAGCCTCATATACACCGTTTGCCATTGAGCTTTCTGCCTTGATGGGCAGTGTGAGCAATATGCCGCTCTTTGTCTTGATAACAGCGTTGCTTGAAGAGAAGCACTGGAACCTGTCGAGTCCCTTGACGCTTACGGCAGAGCTGACCTGCTGACCGTCTGCATATACATCGCTCTTCACATATCCCGGCTTGCCGTCCTCACCATTTACAGTGCTGATACCCTCGGGATATGCAATGTCAAACTGGTAAGCGGTATAGTCCTCGCCGTCGAGTTCATAATAAACAACTATGTTCGATGTGCTTCCCGGAGCCACCTTCACGTTAGGAACAGAGAATACCTCTCCGTCATATTCCTTGGACGTTGTCATAAGCGGTGATTCGGCAATCACTGTCACATCCTCTGCGGTAATCTTGCCGTCGTTGTTTGCGTCAGCCTCTGCTGCCACAAAGTTGTCGGCAGTATTTCCGTTGAGATGGTTCGTCAGGCATACCAAGTCGGCGATGGTGAACATCTTGTCGCCGTTGACATCGCCAAGGCGGTGGAATACGGGATAGAGGTTCTTTGCACCATCCACTGTATATTTATATGTCGGGGCAGTGCTCAACAGTTCATAACCCTCGATGCTCTGTGCACGCCTTGGACCCGCAGCCTGTACCGATGATGTGGCGGCATCGGTGTACCAGCCCACAAACTTGTGGCAAGCCTCAGGCACGGCAGTCAGCGTAATCTCTTCACCATATTCATATATACCGGTTCCACCTCCGGTCACGGTACCTCCCACGGTGAACGATTCCGTATCGTCGCCTATCAGGCTGCCGTCCACGATATTGCTTACGCTGAGGTTGAACGGCTGACGGTCGAAGAACAGTTTCAGTTCCTTGTTTGCCGAGAGATAATACTCGTAGGTATCTTCGGTGGAAAGGATCTTGCCGTCGATGCTCCAGCGGTTGAAGATGAAGCCGTAGTTAGGCTCTGCTTTCAGTGTCAGAGTAGTGCCGTATGGATAGGATGCCTCAGGAGTCTGAGGAGTTTCATATTCGGTCTTCTCGTTCTGATATTCCACTGCCAGGACCTTTACCTGAGCTGCTTCGGGATAATTGAAAGCAAGGTTCAGATCCACAGGCTTGTCGGTCTGCTCAATCCATGAAATCGGGGATGCAGTCATACCTACATGTCCGTTGACATCAGTGATGAGTGCCGTATTGACAGTCAGACAGAAGAAACCGTCGTTGTGTTCCACATTGCTCAAGTCAACGGTAAGTTTCTTGCCATCAATGCTCCATGTGACATTGGTCATATCCACAACCTCACCCTGGTTGACTAATGAGAGTGCTTTGGGATTAACCTCTGCTATCTCATGTGTGAAGTTAAGTTCCACCGACTGCACCTCAGTATTGCTTACGCTGATGTCGCTGCCAGTCTCCACTCCGTTCAACTTCACGGATATGATATTGAGCGTAGCCTCGGGCTTCGGCTCAAAGCGCAGGGTGTAGGTGGTTGAGCCTCCCGGGCAGTTGTCAATGATATGTATGAGATTCTCGTGTGTCGGGCGTTTCCTGTCCACCAGCGTAGCCCATGTCTGCCATACGTTGCGCAGGGGCACAACTGTACCGTCCTCACGTGTCACCTCCACCAGGGTTGCATTGCCGTCGGTCGGGTCTGCTGTCTTGGCGTATGTCCATCCGTTGCTGCCAGCCTCTAAGGTGAGGGTATAAACGTTATCGTCCTTGTCCGCGGTCGATGCCTCACCGATGTTGATAGGTGCCGTGGTACCATCTACAAGATATAGCATGTCGGGCAGGTTTTGCTCATCCTCCACCTCGTTTACTGCAAAGGCATAGTTGGCGTTGGCATTGCCTTCCACGACAACGCTTCTTATCAGTTCGTGTATCTTCACCTCATTGAGAAGCGAGAGATTCGGATTGCTGCTCATGGTGAGCTGTGTGTAGGTGACGTTGTAGTCAATGAAATGTCCCATCAGGCTGGACGTCATCCACCATTGTGCGTAGGCATGACCCTGTGCCGGCAGAGTGCCGAAATCAGTTGTCACTGTTTTGCCAAAGGCGAGCGTCTTCTCCTGTCCGTTGAGCTGTGAAGAAGTGATGCTGTATTGCAGGAAGAGGCTTTCCTCGTTATCCACCATCTCGGGCTGAGCAGTAATCATCTTGAGGTTCTCGGCATCGCCATAGCCTATGTTTCTGATAAGTACGGCAAACTCTGCTTCCTCTGCCGGTTCGATGATATCCTTGGTGATGGCGTCATCCGAAATGACATCACGCTGCAGGAAATAGTCGAGGTTGAGTTCAGGTGATGGTTTCACTGTCATCACCTGTTCAGTCAGGTCGGCATGTCTTTCCTTTCCGTCAACGGAGAAGGTGAGGTTTCCTCCGAAAAGATAGTCTAATGGAGCAATCGGTGCTGCATACTTTGTGGGTATGAATTTCACCTTCAGAACACCCGTCTCTCCTGACCCCAATGTCCAAGGACCTTTGTCCTTATTGCCCGTGAATCCAGTAAACTCAGTATAGCTGATGTCAAACTCCTTGTCGGTAGCCAAGTCTCCGTTCGGCATTTTCTCTGTGAGTGTCAGCATGATGTCGTCCATTGACTTGTCGCTTCCGTTCTCTATGGTCAGCGTACCCTCAAAGGTCTGTCGTGTGAGTGTAAGCAGCTGGTTGAACTGCATCTTTACTGTTACGATGACATCCTCATCCTCTACTTGGGTCACCAAGGTACAGTTGCTTGGTAGGCATGGCATACAGTTGGAGCCAATCGAAGTGAACGCCCTGCAATCTCGATATTTCGGCTCGTCGCCGCACTTCCATGTATAGTTGGCCAACCACATAATGGAGCATCCTTCGCTTTCTGCCTCACGGGTATAACGTATGGTGATGAAGCTTGTCTCCTGCGGACGAAGGTCGAATACTGTCGGGTTGAGAGCCTCCCATCTGAAGCCATCTATTTCGGGCACACTGAGTGTAACGTCGCGTGCCATAATAAGTCCGCGGTTGGTCAGTGTCACCTGTATGTCAACAGACTCGCCGACAGCCACGCCACTCATCTTAACTCTTCCGGGAGCGGAGATGGTCACCTGAGGAGCGGGCACGGCGAATTCAAGTGTTGCCTCGGTCACAATCTCATAACCGTCTTGCTCTTCCGTCTCCACCACCTTATACTCAATCTTGATACCGTCGCCAAGGCTGAGGTTCACGGTGCGGTCGATGGTCTGTCCGGGATATACGAGGATATTGTTGCTGTATGTCTCGTGGTTCTCGGCAGTCACTGTATAGCTGTAGTAGCCCTCGTTCAGGGTGATGCTGGCAGTGCCTTCCTCTCCGGTGTTGAGCGTTTCCACAGTCTCGCCTGTAGCGCTGTTGGTTACAACAATAGTTGCATTCTTCACCTTGGGAGCCGCAGCGTCGTAATAAGTATATTCATCGCATACGGAGAACACTATCGTTCCTTTTTCATCCGAAACAACAGTCACCTTATAAGGGATAATCTGGTTGTTTCCCTGTTCGATATTCACTCCGATATAGCCGTCATAGACGGTGTTGGCTTCCCCGGAGGGCGTCATGGCGATGACTGCCGTGGCGGTCTCTCCGGGTGCTATAGGCATAAGTGCTCCCTGCAGTGTCATCCACTCTGGCATCTGCAATGAGATGGCTCCTGTGGAGGCATTGCCGTTGTTGGTGATGTTGAGGCTGTAATTGCCCGTTGCCCCCTTCTTCACCGTTGTCACTATACCTGTCACGTCAAATGCGATATCTGCATGAGGTGTGACGGGAATAGCAATCGTTCCGCTCTCAAATTTGGTACATACGTTGTCGCCATTGCTCTTGCAGAGCAGAGCCTTGGTGACGGTTACGGCGTATGTGCGTCCGTCGAGCCAAGTGGGGGATGTCACTACGTCGATTGTCATGATCTGACCGCTGTTGCCCTTGAACGGCTTGTTCGAGGCGGAAAAGGCTGTCACCTTATATATATTGTTATTACCATCAATACAGGCGGCACTAATCTGATGACCGTCGGCACGGGCGGCGGTGAGTTGGCAACCGTCGGCATTAATCCTGCTGCCTTGCGGCAACTGCACGGTGAGTTCCACTGCCACGATGTCGTCCGTATTGTCCATCGTCACGGGAAGACCCACTGACTCTCCCAGCGAGAGATACTCCATCTCGGCAGAGCCTATGGAGATGGTGTTCTGGGCCTGGGCTACTGCTCCCAATGTGGAGAGCAGTAGCGTGAGGAACATCATTATCTTTTTCATATTGTTCTTCTTGTTATGTGTGTGAAATGAATACGTTTACTTAATCACGATCTTGCGCTTCTCACCGTCCATGTTGATGATGAACACACCATTGAGTTGCTGGCCCTTAGCCTTCTTGAGGATGTCAGCCTCGGTGGCATGGGTGCCACTCATGATGTTGGTGCCGGCTACATTGGTGATACTCCAGTTGGCGGCGGCATTGCCATTCAGCTTACCTATGCCGGTAGGAACAACATTGCCAACGCTGATGGTGCGGGCATTGCTGTCGCTGAGCGTAGCAGATGCAATGCGCAGGGCGTTCTCTGCATTGAATGTGGCGAGCACTGTCCTGCCAGCCTCTATCTCGCGTGGCAGCAGAGAATAGATGATGGCGTGAGTGCCATTCTGCTTTGCCACTGTTGCAGTGGCGAAGCCCATGTTCTCGGTGTTCCATGTCAGGTGCTGTGGCTCAATGCCTGCTATGTGCAGGTCGAGGGCAGCCACAGGCTTGGTGGAGTAGAGAACAATCTGATCGTCTTCCACGCTTATGCATGCTTCTTTTTCAGATGCGATGGCGTCGCCGTATGCCCTTGCTGCAGCTTGCTGTGTGCTCTCCTGTGCAAGCAGGATGTTCACTGTAGCCACGATGTCTTGTACGTTGATGTCGTCATCAGGACCGTAGGTGTCGGCTGCATAGAAGTTGAAGAGACCGCCTCCCTGGTTGTTGGAGTAGTTGAGAGTGGTCTGCAGGTCGAGCACGTTGATTGCGTCATCCATGTTCGCATCACCCATCTCATAATTATAGGTGAAGGTGAAGCGGTGGGGCCATGCACATTCTACAGTAGCCGGTGACGGCCAGTAGAACTTGAAGTTGTTAGATGTGCCTCCGTCAGCGAAGATATAGCTGTCCCAATAATGTCCGCCGTCTGTGCCGTCATGAGCGAACTTGCAGACACCATCCACTCCTATGAGGGTGGAAACCAATGAGCCGCTGTTGTCGTTGTAGTAAGAGATGCTTGGCAACTCACCATAGTTGCAGAGTTCATAGAGCGTATGCTCGCCGATATATCCGAAGTCCTGCCCCAGAACATTGAGATTACATCTGCCTGGCAGTGTTTTTTTCATCGGCATCACATCACCTGTGATTGAGTTATAACTCAAATCCAAAGTATTCAGCCTACTGAGACCAGTGAATGTCAGTGAAGTGATATCACCGCTCAATCCGTTCTCACGAAGGTTGATTTCGGTTACATATCCCTCCTCGTCGAAGCTGACGCCTCTCCAGCGTGATGCTGTCTGCACATTCTTGTTGATTACCCACTTGGTTTTCCAAGTGTCACCTCCCAATGTGTTATAGATAGCGCAGAGGTCGGCATAGTCTGCTTCGTTCATAGGAGTGCGAACCGGCATTGAGCCAAGGTCGCCCACGATATTAAAGTCGCACCAACGTTCATTAGCCTTGAATACATCCACCATCTCTTCATATACGTGGAGCGTACAGCCCGGCTTGTCGAGACTGTTGAATGCCTCATAGTGAGTTTCCGGTATCTCAACCGCATAATAGTATATGTCCTTCAGGTTCTCGTCACCGGCAAAGGCATTACCATGGATGGCGATAACGCTTTCGGGGAGTGTGAGGGCAGTAAGTCCTGTTACATGCCACATACCGTCACGTGCGATTTCAGTCACATAATCAGGCACCTCGTATGCTCCCTCGTGACTCAAAGGCAGACGGAAGAAGAAGGTGTTGAGGATAACGGGCGACTGGAGGTTAGGACAATTGTCGAAATACATACCATTGCCTCTGTCTATATCTATGATGCCCTCGCCGCCAGTAACTGTTTCGAGAGAGTTACAATCATACATGAATTCCGGACCAATTTTCTTCACACTGCTTGGGATATGGATAGTCTTCATATTGTCACAGTTTGACAATATAGACCATCTGTCCATATACTCCACTATGTTAGGAAGTATGAGAGTCTCGAATGCACATCCGCTCAGAGCACCATAATCCATCCAGTTATTATCCTCAATCTTTACATTGCCAAGGTCAAGCGCATCAAGTGTTCTACCCATGTTGTCGCGGATATATCTCAGGTCATCGTTATTAATATTACCAGTGACAGTAAGTTTGGTAATGTCCATCATATCCTCACATCCTGCGGCTGTCATTGCCTCAGTCAATGCGTCGCTGAATGTACCCATTGTCTCCACATTGACTGTCATCTCAAATGTAGGATATGTTCCGAGGTCACCTACAATTGTCGGGAAGTCCTTCCATCCCCCGGCATTCTCATATCGGCTTACGCTGTTTGAATAGACGTGCAGCACGGCTTCTGAATTAATGCCGTCATAGAATGAGTCATCCCATGATGGGGGCATTTTGGCATAGCTATATACATTCTGGATGTTAGAACCACGTAATGCTCTCCTTCTGATTGATGTTACTTTTTTGCCGAGTGTCACCTCCTGCAGATTGTTGCAGAACTCAGCCCAGCAATCAGGAATCCCCGTAACACCATTACCTATCTTAATAGAAGTCAGGGCACTGCACTCCTGCAACATTCTGTGTCCCACCGTTGTTACTGCATCAGGTATCTCGATGCTGGTAAGACCAGTTTGGGCGAAAGCGTATTCGCCGATAGTCTGGAGACTCTCGGGCAGTGTGATGCTGCTCAGTCGGCGACTGCTTCTGAATGCCTCGCCGCCAATGCTCGTCACTGTTGAAGGCAATACAATGTTCTTATAGCTTGTTGCGTAGAACATACGATCCGTGATGGCATTGCCGTCAAGGGCAGTTCCGCCCAAGTCGAGCTTCTCCATATAATATAAGGTATTGGGAAGAGCGTTGAGATAAGCCACATCATCAGCGTTGAGACTTCCCGTCACTGTGATGTTCCTGATGAGCGTCTTGTCGCTGATGCCAGCCTTTGCCGCAGCTGCATCGAAGAGTCCGTCATTGAGCGTACCAGCGGTAGCCACGTTAATGGTCATATCCACCAACTCGCCAACGGCGAAGCCAACGATACGTCCCATGTCACGCCACTCCTCGGCATTCTGATATGCTTCTACGGATGCCTCAGGCACATAGACTGTGCAAGCCTCCATATTGAAGCCAAATTGCCATACACCGCTATGACATGTTGGGGGAACAGGAGCATAGCAATATATTTCTGTCAAGTTCGGACAGTCCATGAATGTGTCATCGCCAAGGTCTGTAAGCGAACCGGGCAGTGTGATGGACGAGAGCTGTGATTTTCTCATCGAACCTGCCGTAGTCATCTTGATACCTGCCGGCACTTCGTATGAACCAGTCATTGATGGGGGAAGATAGAGGAACACAGAGCCACCATATACCGGCTCTGTTATGGCAGTTTCCATGAATACATCCCAAGCATTGTATGAGTCACTATGCGATAGACCTTCCATACCAGTTACTTTGGCGAGGTTGCGACTGCTTCGGAATGCATAGTGACCAATATAAGTTACTGAAGCAGGAATATCTATACTTGTAAGTCCGTTGCAATCGTTGAAGGCACTTGATTCAATGCGCTCCAGTGCCTCTGGCAATACGATGGATGTCAGCTTGTCCCTGTCATGGAACAAATCACTACAAATGCGATTTTCCTGAACATTTGCCTCGCCGAGATCAATCGTGCAGAGTGAGTACAGCTCTGTACACATCTCTGACAATACCCTAAGGTCGTCATCACTGACATTGCCCGTAACAGTAATACCCACCACGTCATAGATGGTGCTGTTCTGCTCTGCGGCTTTCTCTTCTATCAGTGAACGCAACGTACCCTCGTTTTCCACGTTGACGATGAGTGAAACCTGCTGCGGGTCGGGTATGGTGACGTATGTGAACTCCTCGCCCCATGACTCCTTGAAGCTGTTGAGGGCTGACTCATATACATGCACGGTGATTGCCGATTTGCTGATTCCCTCGAAGGCATTGGATGCAGTGGAAGGAACGGTCTTGCTATATACATACATCTCCGTGAGAGCCTTGCATCCTGAGAATGCTTTCTCGCCGATTTCGGTGAGCGAGCGCGGCAGGGTGAGCTTTGTCAGGTTCTCAGTGAACTTAAAGGCATTGCGATAAACGCTGCCATAGCCCATGGCAAGTTCAAACTCCGTGGCACCAACAGGTGCTGCAATCAAAGTCTTGTCATCGTAGATATCCACATAGCTCTTCACATACTGCAGGTTCGGGCAGTTGTGGAAGGCATTGCCATCCACTGATGTTATCGTTGAGGGCAGGGTAACCGAAATAAGGTCGCCACAATCCTCAAACATAGAGCCAGCCAATTCCGTAACTGTGTAAGTTTTGCCGTCGTAGGTGACTGTCTCAGGTATGGTAATGTCGCCCATGGCAAAGGCATTTCGAGCCACACGTACAGTGTTATCTCCTGTCACCTCATAGCTGACGACAGACGGGTCATACAATCCGCAGTCAAGATGATAACCACCCCAGTTTTGGGAAGTATGGACAGCCATGACGTTAGGTGTTCCGTCGGTATGTATGAGTGCTATCTGGGCTGGAGTAAGTTCCACCTCATGACAGCCGTCATACCAGCTCTGCGTTTTATGATCTTCATATACCAATGTGCCGTTGATGTAATATTCGACAGGCGAGTCGTCATAGCTACAAGACAGGTATAGCTTTGAAGGCACATTCTTTGTGTTGAACGTAAAGATACGACGGATATAAAAATCACCAAAACGGTCACCGCCAGGTGAACCAGTCTCACGGAAATAGTCGTAGTCACCGCCATCGCGGAAGGAGGCTGCATGGTTCTCCCAAACTATCTTGTTGCCGTTGGGCAGTATGTCGTTTTCACTGTTTGTCAGTTCATAGCCTTCTTCATACCATTGGTGTCCCATAGCATCCACAGGAGGAGCACCTACTATTACGTTGTCCGTACCGTCATACTCATCACCCCATATCATCCATGTGTCTGCTGTCCAATGTATGTCGCTGTTACGCCATGTTGACGGCAGTGTCATTCCATAGTTTATAAAACGTACAGCCTCTGCCTCTCCTGCGGCGAACTCCGCAGTCACCTTTACGCTTGACTTCGGGAAGGCAAATACGTATTCATTGTCAGCATTGGAGACCTTGGTCACTGGCAGCGGGTTGTCATTAGCGTCTGTTACCTTAACGGCACTCACTACATAACCGTCGGCAGGCACTGCCGTCACTTTCTTCAGTGTGCCAGGCATACATGTGTTGTTGTTGATGCTGATGTTTCCATTTTCAGGAGTGCCTAAGGTCATGGTAAAGGCAGTTGTTCCCGATACTTCGATGGTCGGGTCACTGCTGAATGTCGTCCTGCCGTCGAAGGCTGCTCCATTATAAGTAAATGTGGCATTCTTCAGACCGAAGTCATCGCCCGAAGGCATCTTGTCGCCGATGGGACTGTTGCTGATGAACCTTTTCGCCACCTGTCCGCCAACGGAGAATGTCACCATATAAACACCCTTGTTGGTGTCATCGGTAAGCAAAGGCAAGGCATCTGAGCCGATAGTCTGACCCCAGACTTGTTTTTCTTGACCAGAATTGAGCAGATAACAGATTTCGCCTTTTGCCATCTCCTCACTGCTCTTTGCTAGTCCTTGTGCAGTATAGTTATATATATCAATATTGTTCAAATAATAGCCGTTATTGATTTCTATACCATTTCTGCTGCCGCTATCGTGTCTGACAAATGGAGCGAAGCTGGAACTTTCACTGATAGATTTAGGGGCAGCTAAACAATTATGGATAGTTATATTAGTGTTCCGATAGCTCTTCCATCCCACGAAGTTTCCTCCGCAGTTGTTTCTCATTGGATTGTTTGTATGTGTCAAACTGCCTGTGAATACACAGTTCTTGAATGTGATGTTGCAATAGTTAACATCTTCGTTGTAATTTCTTCCAACAATTCCTACGAAGCCACTAAGACAAGCGTCAGACTCAATTGTACTAACTGCGCAGTCGGATGAGACATTCTCCACAAGAATGTCTCCAAAAGCACTACTGATAAGACTTGCAGGATGTCTTCCATTGGTAACCACAGAGCCTGTAAGATGCATATTCTTAAATGTCGCATTTCTTGCATAGCGGAACATTGCTGCACTATTGTCGCCTGTATAATCGACATTTATGGATAAAGTAACAGTATGTCCCTGTCCGTCAAATGTACCACTGAATCTACAATCTTCCGACCCCACCATCGTAGTTACGTTGATGTCATTGGTCAGCTTGAATGTTCCGCCGTTATATTCTGAAAGATTTTGCGAGAGTTCATTCCAATCTTCCGTGCTGGTAATAAGGTAACTGCCCGAAGCATCCTGCATGAGATTGGAAGTCTGCATTTCTTGCGGACTCAGTCCGATGAGAGCCACCATGTCATAGTGCCATCCCGTTTCGGTGGGGGCAGATTGTGGTGCATCTGGGTCAAGAGCAAAGAGGTTGAAGTAGCCGTCGCAGGCCCCTCCCCATCCCCAGTTGACATGGAAATAGTTGCCGTCCGACTTATATCCATCGATGACGAAGGCATGACCTTCAACATCGCAACCCACAGCGCCGTTGAGGGCGGAGTAATATACAGGCCGCTTCTCGCTCACCTCTTTATATATTAAGTCCTCCCAAACATTCACACTATAGTTATTTGCGCTTTTGAATGTAGCATAAGGATTATAGCCCAACTTCTCCGTAAAGGCAACAAAGGCATCGCCGTTGTATGCTCCCGAGGAGAAACCGTAGTCCATCTGCGCCGCCTGACCGCAATAGCGCATCAGGGTGGCTATGGCATTCTTCTGAGTTTCAGTGTAAGAGCCGTTGTAGCTGTCGAGCATGTTTGCCCAGTCGAAGGTAGTGGCTCCCCATGCCGTCACATTAATCTTGTTCGTCGCTGAGATATACGACGTGAGGCTTGGAACTTTCTCCGTAGGATATTTGTAGTAATAGGCTATTTGCGCCATGGCCGTAGCCACACATCCCGTAAGGGCTGTCTGGTTTTCCAATGTAGGACAATAGGCGTTGTAAGGATCTCCCTGGTTCCATGTCGTTGAGAGCAGTGGATTGACATCTGCCATAATGCTGCTTGTGCGCCGCATTGCCCTGGAGGAGGTAATAATAGAGTCGGTCGTGACATTCTCCTGTCCGAGCGAATTGATTTGTCGGGCATAGATGGCAAGCATATCCCGCAAAGCTTCCGGGATGAGCTTGGCATCGAATGTGCCGCTGTCTGAATAACCGAGAATCTCGCGGGCACGGTCATCACCTGAGACAATGACAAATCCCCCACCCGCGGCATCTATGTTGAACACATAGACAGCACTCTCACCAGTAGAGGTACTGGTAAGCTCAGGCATAATCGCACGTGCGAGCCGCCTTCCACTTTGCTTAGATTGTCGGTTTTGTAAGAAACTTAAGGCTTTGGCCTTGGCTTGTTCTTCATTGATGCTGCCGGCTCTGGCATACAGTCCGAACAGCATCAGTGCTACGGTTAGTAGCATTAGTTTCTGGATTTCTTTCATTCGAAAATATTTGTTTGCGAGACTATTAAAAAACAGCCTCTTTGTTAAT
>SAMEA3663208__coassemble_242_pt1 | contig 21601 bp, 28 predicted proteins | sample SAMEA3663208__metabat2_low_PE_010 | metagenome-assembled genome bin SAMEA3663208 (sample SAMEA3663208) | pig gut metagenome | biome: pig gut; feature: pig-associated habitat; material: faeces | place: China | collected 2013
ATGATATTTGGATAGTCATGGTACTAAGTCATCCACGGAGAATATCTACTGGGCCATAATATTCCCCATTTCTATGTTCAGGTTTTCTTTGACAAGGTATATGGTATTTCTTTCCAACATATTCTGTAACTTGTTTCTAATCCTGATAGGGAAGATGAAAAATATTTCATCGAACAAGATACAAAAAATCAAAATAAAACTACCATTAAGATACCTTCACAAGATGGCGTCAATATTTCAGAACGAGTTAGATGGAATTGTTGTTGATAGTAGTGCTAATAAGACTATTGAAAAGACAAGGAGGATTAAACAGCTCAACTTCCTCGATCTTTTCGACCAATATTCAGATAATCCCATCGTGGAGAACTGTATGGTTCACGAGGATATTGACATCGAATATGGAAACATCCATACCCATCGTCAATTGTCTATCGACTCTACAAAGAACGTTCTTATCTGTAATGTAAAAAAGGACAATTGGGAACAGTTTCTGGACGGTTCGACAAAGATATACTATACAGGAAAGAAGTTTCCGACAACAGTTGCGCTCAACAAACTCTACTACTTTATGCCCTACATTTCTGGTAAGGGCATACGTGACTTGTATTACATTAAGACAGCCCGTCTTGGATATCGCAAAGAAGGTCAGGAAAACGAGGACAAGAGCGACCTTAGACTTGTGTTCGAGATAGAACGCGTAGGGCAACTCTTCGATGATTACAAGAAAGTGAAACTGGAAATATGGAGGACTTTCACGGACACCACCTTGAATACAATTATTGAAGAATGAACATGCTAAACGTACAACACCATATCAACGACCTCACATCATTTATGCGAACAGAGGTATATGCTTCATTGAACGAGAAAACCAAGGCTGCACTTGTCCGCAAAAAGGTAGAGCTGTGCGGCAATTATTTTTGGGGGATAGCCAGAAACTTGAACCGCAACAAATACAAAGGTTGCTATGCACCTCACAAGGCTGTCATGATTATGGCTGTCATGGAATTGGTAAAGTCAGGACATATTACCTCGAATGTCATCCTTTTAGACAATGAATTAAAGGGAATGTTCAAAGAAATATGGCATAGGGTTGTTCCTGATGGAAGTCCTTTCAAATGTGAATACCGCAATCCATTTACATACATGGACAGTGAGCCGTTTTGGGATTTGTCTATAGACAAGGACAAGGCTTTCATATCATGGGAGGCCTTTTATGCGTTCTCGCATGAGGAATCGCGCTCGGCGATTAGGGAATTTTTGATTCGTTCCATTCATGAAGATACTATCAGTGAAGAATACCGCAATAGACATCCTGATATTAATTGGATGGTGGCTGAAGATATGATTGCTTTCGCTCCTATCATAGGTTTGGTTATCGCGATCTAACATAAAGTTCAATAGAAACATGAAGCTGAAATACTATCAATATTAACAAGAATATAGACAAAGCATAATGATTGGTAACATTGACATACTCGCAAAAGAACTCTGCAAACTTCTAAAGGAAGTGGGATGGAACCTGAATTACGACGGCAGTGACAATATTACTACCACGTACAGGGCATCTCAAGAAATGGAGTTCATAAAAGAACCAGTAGAGTTCACAAAAGAGTTCATAAAAGAACCAGTAGAGTTCACAAAAGAGTTCATAAAAGCAAGTCGTCAGATATACAAGCTGATATCTATGAATCCTAAAGTCAGCACTGTTCAAATGGCTGATTCAATGGGATTATCGACACGTCAAGTTCTGAAGTATCTGAGACGTCTTCAAGAATTAGGAAAGATAGCTCGTGTAGGTGGGCGCAAAATGGGAGAATGGAAGATTATCGATGAAGAATACGAGGGATTCTTTGATAGAATATAAAGGACGAGGTTTCAGCCGATCAGTACTAACTTATTTGCACAAGTTTTATCTTGCTTTCACAAAAAGTGAGACGCTGTCTCACCAATTGACTTGGAGCCTAATTGTGAATTAACGGCATCATGCGAAAGCATTGAATTTGCCGGTAACTTGCCAAGCTGCATATAAAGACTAAAAGTTTTGTTAATAGTTAGTCTCACCCGATGTAAAAGTATGAAGAAAGGGGAAGTGAATGTATGAGGAAAGGGGAAGTTAAAGTGGTTATTTCGGGACATTAAGTTCTATTCCACACTGCGGAACAGACATTCCGCAGTGGATAACGAAACACAGCTGCCAGATAGAGATACATTTACATTAGGTATCTACTATATAGACGGTCTTACACGAGGCAAGACCCTGCAGCGGATGCCTTCATCCGTACTGGATGAATATTTTTCTATGTTTTTTCCACTTTTTCTTGGATATTTCAGAAAAAAGCAGTAACTTCGCAGCCCGAAAATACACATATAACATAACAACGTAAATATATTTTATGGGCGGATTCTTTGGTACCATATCAAAATTGGACTGCGTCAATGACCTGTTCTACGGTACAGACTACAACTCTCACCTCGGCACAAAACGTGCGGGAATGGTGACTTTTGACAAGGAAAAGGGATTCTCAAGGTCTATCCACAGTCTTGAGAGAAACTATTTCAGGTCGAAATTTGAAGACGAACTCGACAGTTTCTGCGGTAACCAGGGACTGGGAGTGATAAGCGACACAGACCCACAACCTATCATCGTCAACTCCCATCTGGGAAGGTATGCGGTGGTGACCGTGGCCAAAATCAACAACCTGCGCGAAATTGCAGAAGAGCTGCTGGCGCAAGGTATGCATTTCAGTGAGCTATCGGCCAACAAAATCAACCAGACCGAACTCGTTGCACTGCTCATCAACATGGGCAAGGACTTCGTGGACGGCATCAACAAGGTGTTTGAGCGCATCGAAGGCTCGTGCTCTATGCTCATCCTCACCGAGGACGGCATCATCGCGGCTCGCGACTACATGGGACGCACTCCCATCGTAATCGGCAAGAAACCAGGCGCATACGCTGCAACAAGCGAGACAACGGCATTCCCCAACCTCGACTATGAGGTGGTGAGGGACGTTGAGCCAGGAGAAATCGTTAGGCTCAGGGCCACGGGGATGGAACAGTTGCAGGCTCCTTCGGGATGCTCGCAGATTTGCTCGTTCCTCTGGGTGTATTACGGATTCCCGGCAAGCGACTATGAGGGAATCAACACCGAGGACGTGAGGGAAAGATGCGGAAAGATGCTCGGCGAGGAGGATGACACGCCTGCCGACCTCGTATGCGGAATACCCGACTCTGGAGTCGGTTTCGCCTTGGGATATGCCGAGGGACACAAGATTCCATACAAGCGTGCAGTGCTGAAATACACGCCCACTTGGCCACGCAGTTTCACTCCGGGCAACCAGTCGCGACGCGACCTCGTGGCGAAGATGAAACTCATCCCAAACCGCGCCATAATGAAGGATAACAGGGTGGTGTTCTGCGACGACTCCATCGTCAGGGGAACACAGTTGCGCGACAACGTGCGCACGTTCTTTGAGTGTGGGGCGAAGGAGGTTCATGCCCGCATTTCATGCCCGCCGTTGGTATATGGATGTCCGTTTATCGGATTCACTTCGTCGAAGAGCGACCTTGAGCTTATCACGCGACGCATCATCCAGGACTTCGAGGGTGACAAGGATGCCAAGCTTAAGGAATATGCGACAACGGATTCACCGGAATACAAGAAAATGGTGGATGAGATTGCAAGGCAGCTCGGACTGACGACCCTGAGATTCAACAAGATTGAGACGCTGATTGAATCTATCGGACTGCCGAAGTGCAAGGTGTGCACGCATTGCTTCGACGGCAGCAGTTGCTGTATGAAGAAAAAGAAGGAAGAATAGTCTTGCTTATAATAATTGAAACACAGAGACACGAAGTCACAGAGTTTATTTTTTTGTTCTTTAACATCACTCTGTGCCTTTGTGTCTCTGTGTTTTAAAACAAAATATAAAAATGACTCATATTTTATGATAACAATTGAACAACTGACAGATATCGTCCGTGAGGCTTCAAGACTGATGGTAAGCGACGGATTTGAGATAGAACAGAAGGGAGGATGCGAGAATATCGTGACATCATCGGATGTGGCAGTGCAGAACTTCCTGTGCGAAAGGCTATTGGAAATGATGCCCAATTCAGGATTCCTGTGCGAGGAGAAGGACATTAACGACACCCGACATGAATACACATGGATAATCGACCCTATCGACGGCACCGCCAACTACAGCCGCGGCATCGACCAGTGTGCCATCTGTGTGGGACTGAAGCACGACGATGAGATGCAGATGGGAGTGGTGTATATCCCCCGCACCGGTGAGCTGTTCCATGCCGAGAAAGGCAAGGGGGCATACCTCAACGGCAGGAGAATCCACGTCTCCGAACGCCCATTCGGCAATGCCGTATTGTGTACCGCCCTACCCGTTTATCACAAGGAGTATGCCGGGGTGTGCTCGAGGATTATCGTTGATGCCTTTGGCAAATGCAACGACATCCGCCGCTTCGGTGCTTGCGCTCCCGAACTTTGCTATTTGGCAATGGGCAGGTGTGAATTGTATTTCGAATATCTGCTCAGTCCGTGGGACTTTGCCGCCGCCTCATTAATAGTAACTGAGGCGGGAGGCGTAATCACTTCTGCCGACGGAAGCAGGCTGCGCCTTACGGAACCGACGGGCGTGATTGCCGCTAATAGTATTGAGAACTACCGTCAGTTGCTTGACATAGTGTCGGACAGACAACAACAATGAATAGAACGATGATATTATGATCATCCGCAAGATGGTTGCCAAGGGGGAATGCTACAATTGGAAAGAAATAAATCAATAAATAAATGAATAGAAAACGTATCGGGGAAGAGAAAGCGGTGGTGGAGCAGATGATACGTCTGTATTGCCGAAAGCATGAAGGGCATACCGAGCTATGCCCAAGTTGTCAGGAACTGTTGGATTATGCCCACAGCCGACTTGACCGCTGCCGTTATGGCGAAGAAAAAACCACCTGCAAGAAATGCCCAACCCATTGCTATCGTCCTGAGATGAAAGAAAAAATCAGGAAGGTCATGCGTTGGTCGGGGCCAAGGATGATACTCTATCATCCCATTGCCACCATCAAGCATTTGCTACGAGAGATAAAATGAATATTAAGACAGGCAGCAGCCTGACTGACAGAACAAGTACTAAAAAAATATTTAACATGAGGAAGATATTAACATTCGCAGCAGGATTGATCATGATGACTGGCTGCGCACAGAAAAGCCAAAAGGCCATCACACAGAGTGAACCTACCACCATCACGTGGATTGAGGACAAACCCGGGCCTACCCTACAGCCACAAAAGCTGTATCCCGAGGTGCCCGATTCACTATGGGCTGCACTTGGACTTGAAAAGGGAGTGCCTTCGAGCATGAGTTGCCTGCTGCTTCAGACGGAAGGAAAAACAATACTGCTCGACGCAGGACTTGGTGCACCATTCAGCCAACTTCTTCCTAAATTGAAGGAAAAGGGAGTAGCTCCAGAAGAATTGAAACTGATATACATCACACATCTTCATCCCGACCACATAGGCGGTCTGCTGAAGGAGGGGAAAGTTGTGTTCCCAAATGCCGAGGTATATGTCAACCGTGTGGAAGCGGAGGCATGGCTCGCTATGGAGGGCGACAGAAGCAAGTTGGCAAAGAGCATTCTTGATGCCTATAAGACACATCTTCACCTGTTCGAGGCAGGCGACACACTTGAAGGTGGTGTGAAGAGCATCGCTGCATACGGACATACCCCCGGACACACTGTATTCCAGAAGGACAGCATCCTCGTTATTGCCGACCTCATCCATGGTGCAGCTCTCCAGTTGGAGCATCCCGAATATTGCCCCACATACGACATGGACAAGGAAGCGGCACGCGAATCACGACTCCGCATATTGAAGTATGCCCGCGAGAACAATCTCACTATGTATGGCATGCACCTGCCGAATCCGGGATATATTAAATAATGTTCACATAATTATTTTGAATAAATAAGAATGTGTAAAAAATTCATTGGCACTATAAAGAAAAGAAATGGAATATAAAGATAAGGTAGCCGTAGTGACAGGCGGTGCGCATGGCATCGGCAAATGTATCGCAGAGGAGTTCCGAAAAAGAGGGGCTTCTGTTGCGGTCATTGATGTGCGAGAGGGCGACCACTTCGTTGGGGACATCTCTAAGAAGGAGGTGCTGGAGGCTTTTGCAGATGAAGTAATCGGGAAGTATGGCAAGGTGGATTTCATCATCAACAATGCCATGCCTTTGATGAAGGGGTTGGATGAATGTACTTGGGAGGAGTTTCAGTATGCCTTGGCAGTCGGGGTGACTGCACCTTTCTATCTTGTAAAGCTTCTTGCTCAGTATCTTGCCGAAGGAGCATCGATAGTAAACATATCGTCCTCACGCGACCGCATGAGCCAGCCGCAGACAGAGAGCTACACGGCAGCCAAGGGAGGCATTGCAGCTCTTACTCATGCCCTTGCCGTCACACTGCGGGGCAAGGCAAGGGTCAACTCCATTTCTCCGGGATGGATTGATACTGATTTCAAGGAATACGAGGGCGCAGATGCCGTGCAGCAGCCAGCAGGACGTGTGGGCAATCCGATGGACATCGCCAACATGGTGCTGTATCTCTGTTCGGACAAGGCTGGTTTCATCACAGGCGAGAATATCTGCATCGACGGCGGTATGACAAGACAGATGATTTACCATGGTGATTATGGTTGGACGTTGAGGTTATGAACATAATTTTTGGTTATCTCCTTGCCATAAACATAGCCACATTCTTCTTGTACGGCATTGACAAGTACAAGGCAAAGAAAGACAACCGACGACAAGCCGAGAGCAATATCAAGCTTGCCTTGAATATTGCCGAGGCGCGAAGGAGGAAGACGATAGTCAAATGGCGCATATCAGAAGCTACACTGCTGCTGATGGCGGTCGTTGGCGGCAGCATAGGCGCATGGAGCGGTATGCGGCTTTGGCATCACAAGACGATGCACAAGAAGTTTAAGTATGGCATACCTGTAATAATCATCTTGCAGGTTGCCTTGGCGTTTTATCTGCTAACAAATATTGATTGAACATGAATAAAAGAGAATACGCACAAGCTAACAAAGAATGGCTTGTAAATAAAGCACAGGAAGAGGGAGTGAAACCGCTCCCCAAGGGTATATATTATAAGGTATTGGAAGAGGGTAAGGCTGACGGAAAGCATCCTACGTCCCGAAGCATCGTTACTGCCCATTACACAGGACGTACCATCGACGGCAAGCAGTTTGACAGCAGCCGTGGAGGTGCACCTTTGGCAATTCGTCTGTGTGACCTTATCGAGGGGTGGATCATCGCTATGCAGCAGATGTGTGTGGGCGATAAATGGGAGGTATATATCCCTGCTGAAATGGGTTATGGCAAGTTTTCGCAACCAGGCATACCCGGAGGTTCCACTCTCATTTTCGAGATAGAACTGCTTGGTAGGAAATAAGAAACATGCTGGTATTGAGCAAGCATTGTTAAATTCCCGTAAATATCACGCCATAATTATCCGTATATAGAGTATTTTTATTATCTTTGCCAATCAAAATCATGCATAAGAAATGAAAAGATTCAATACAGCGGGCACTTGCCGCCCGAATGAGCATTATATGGTCGATATCACTGAGCGTCTGGAAATCATCCGCAAGATGGTTGCCAATGGGGAATATTTCTGTATCAATCGTGGCAGGCAGTATGGCAAGACTACCACTCTGAAAGCTATAAGCAATACGTTTTCAGACGAATACTGTATATTCAGTATAAGTTTTGAAATTATTTCCGATTCCACCTTTGCAGATGAGGAGAAACTCTATTCTATGTTTGTGTGGCTTTTTGCACAACAGTTTGAATGGGTTCCTCTTGCGGGTTTAGATGATGAGGTTAAAGAATTGATTCAAAATTTCTTGGAGTCACATAAAGAAAGATGTTCAGAAAAAGAACTGACCAAGTTCATCAGTACAATCTGTCAACGCAACAAGAAACCTTTAGTGCTTCTTATCGATGAGGTGGACCAAGCTGGCAATCATGTGTCTTTCATAAAATTCTTAGACCTTCTTCGTGGAATATACCTGAATCGTGATGTCGTTCCCACATTCCAGTCCGTCATCCTTGCCGGCGTTTACGACATCAAGAACCTCAAACTGAAAATGCGTTCTGAGGATCAGCACCAGTACAATAGTCCTTGGAATATTGCCGTTCCTTTCGATGTCGATATGAGCCTTTCGGCTGACGGCATTGCGGGAATGCTCGCAGAATACAAGGCTGACCATGGATTGGACTTTGACGAAAAGGCTGTGGCCCAGATGATTCGCGACTATACCTCTGGCTATCCGTTTCTCGTGAGCCGTATCTGTCAGATTATAGATGCAGAACAGTATTCATGGGAAAAGGAAGGTGTCCTCAAAGCCGTAAATGCAATATTGATGGAGCGTAACACTCTCTTTGTCAGTATGATTGACATGTTGGATGAGTACCCAAAACTTAAGCAGATATTAAAGGATATCCTTCTCTCAGGCAAAGCGAAGTCATATAATCCTGACGAAAAATATATACAGATGGCATCCATGTTTAACTACATTGTCAATAAGAATGGCAAGATAGCCGTGGCATGCAGAATCATGGAGACTCGTCTTTACAACCTGTTTCTCTGTGAAGAAGAGAGGCAACGCCTACAATGAGCGTGGAGAGGAACAACTGTGTCGTTATCTTGAATATTTCGACCTGCAAGAAGGCTATCTCCTCAGTTTCTGCTTCAACAAGACAAAGCAGTCAGGTCTGCTGCCGCCTGTAGTGCTCAAGGGACGCACGTTGATAGAGGCGATAGTGTAAATGAATCCGCCTTCATGGGCTTATGAAGGCGGATTGCTGAAAACATAAGTACAAGGCTTAACCAAGTGTTCAACGGGGGCGCGATAACTTCAAGCTGGGGAAATCCCTTCGTCGGTTAGAATCCGACAGCCTTGTACTTTCCTTTTGTCATATTATGTATTATCAGAATTTTTTATTTAGTTAATACCATTAAGCCATGGCCTATATATTCCACTTACTCCATTTGGGGTCTGAAAGATATAGATTGACAGATTCTGCCGGAACAAATATAACGACTTCACGCTCACAAAATGAAATGCGTTTAGACGACCTGACAATATCAAGACTTCGAGTTGTTCCGCTTCCTCCATAGGCAGCAAGGTTGACAATGTGCCAGCCTCAGCGACGTGTATTTTTTTGATTTTTGTATATTCCATATTACATGCAACTTTTAAATTCGACTTTAGATAACGCTTTTGTCAACCCATTGTAATCCAACGATTCAAGCGGTTGCTTACCTCCTGCATAGCTGCAAGAATTTACTTTCTTGTCCCAAGATACTGAAACGAAGTCCTTCGGCCTTTTACACTCTAACAGGCATGAGGGGCTTTGGAATGGCCTGCCACCTGCGACCAAAGCAAGTTCTTTCGCCAAAGGCGTATTGCTAAACCTTTGCGGAATCAATATGATTTGTTCCGGTGAGAGAAACTCCATAATGCTTTCATAAACTTCCTTTGCCTTGTCAACATTGCACTTTCCAACAAGAAGATTTACACCTGGCCTTATGCCAATTCCATCCAATTGTTTGACAATGTTGATGACTCGCCTTACCTCTTGTATGTTGTCCGGATGATGAATAGTGACATGCACTTTGTCAGGCTTGTGTTCAGTGAGCATTTGCCATACATCAACATTCTCCAAAGGCAACCCATTGGTTGTGACTGACAAATAACACTTCGGGAACAATGCATCTATAATATCGAAGATGCCATCATACTCAAATGGTTCACCACCACCCAATGATACTGCTTTTATGCCATGAGAGATACAGTCACTTGCGAAAGTAACAACTTCGTCAACTTGCCACAACGTATTACCTTCCTTGTGACTATGGTTATAGCAAAAGCTGCATTGCTTGGTGCAATAATTGCTCAGGTCTATTGATATTATCTCCGGCATGGTATTTCTATTGCAATCCCTTGTTTTACAAGTTCTTCCATCTCTTCCTCTGAGTATGTCACTCTATGTTCTGTTCCTCGGTAAGGCAGAAGAGCGAGCTGTTTAATCTCGTCATGATATTTTTCCAGCTCATCATAACGGAAAACTGGATACTCTTTATTGTTGATGACGACACGATGATTGTCTATAGTAAAGACATTATTCATCACTGTATTTGCCGTATCCATAAGTATTATGACGCGAGGAGCCAAATCTTTCACTACACTTTCAAAATAACCTTTTGTGTCTTCGCCTCGTTTTACAGGACAACTTTCTACGTATGGCAAGCATATTGCACGCTTGAATATCACATCTTTTGAATTCAACCATAGGTAATATTGCCTTTCTTTCGGGTCTATAATAATTAATACAGTAGGCTCGTGTGTGAAGCAAATATGCTGGCATATGTATTCGCACGAATCGCAACCATTCTCTTCACTCATTGGAAAATACGATGGGAAATCGTATTTTGACAAATTGATAAGACTGTATATCTTGGAGCCGTCGGGCAAAGGGAATAACCCATAATAGCAACCGTCTATTCTCATAGAAGCGTCATAAGAATGACAAGGATAAAATTGGGCTATCTGGATATGTTTCATTTCACGGAACAATCCTTTTACTCGGTGAATCCTGTGTCTTACGTCTTCATTACATTGGCATATGTTGACCGGATTCTGTGGAATGTTCATCCGTTCTTGACAAAATTCTGTCCAATAAGGCTGATGATAAATAAAGAAAGGAGCATTTTCAAACGATTTGGTATGGTAAACCATATCATTTTCATTATCATATTGGTCGTTCATATCATCATAATCATTGACATTGTAAACCTCTAATATGATTTTCTCTTCAAGCATTAAGTCCAAAGCACTTCCTTTTATACGAACACCATTGTCGCCAAAACAATCCATTGCCTCTAATCGATAGATGCCAAGAGTGTCAGAGAGACAATATGTATAGTTGCTACCAACCTCAAGCATTCTGCATAACTCTTCAAATCTTTTTCGTTTCTGCAAGTCGATTTTCACGAATATATCATACCAATAACTTTCATCTTTCGGCTTTTGTGCAGAAGCAAGAATTTCAAGGACTTGTTCATCGGTCAATTTGAACATGACTTCCGTGTTATCGCTGTCATATTCTATTTGGAGTACAAGGTCCATTGTACTGTTTTCTCCAATGCCCCATGGCACAGGACCGTTTTCGTTGTAATCCATGATTCCAATGTTTCCTTCATCATCCACTATATACCATGCCGTTGACATGGAGTGTGTTGCCGGATATTCTTTATCTATTTTCATGATTGCAAAGATACGCATTTTAATCCAAACTTCAAAACAATTCTTTCTTTTTTTCTATTTATGAGCTATATTTTGATGAATAATACATTTTTCTTGTGATTTATTTGGTTTATATGTAGGAAATGTGTACATTTGCACAAAATAAACATCAATAAGGTGTATGACATGAAAAAGTTATTTATGATTATCTCTGCTATATTGTGCAGCCTGTTGGGATGCACTGCACAGCAACAGAAGTTCGAAAGCCTCGACACCGAGGCTTTTGGACAAGCAATATCTGATACGTCCGTAGTAAGGCTTGACGTGCGTTCGACTGACGAGTATTCCGGTGGACACATCGCCAATGCCGTCAACATCGACGTGACGAAAGATGACTTCGAGGCACGAGCCAAATCGCTTCTGCCCAAGGACAAAACCATTGCCGTTTACTGCCGTAGCGGCAGACGAAGCAAGAAGGCTGCGGGAATACTCGTCGAAAACGGATACAAGGTAATAGAACTAAACCATGGTATTACAGGTTGGGTAAATGCCGGTAAGGAAACAGTAAGATAAAATATCTGTCTATAAACCATGGAAGCGGAAAGGGCATTAAGATGATGAACATAATTCTTGGTTATCTCCTTGCCGTCAACATTGCGTCCTTTTTCTTGTATGGCATTGACAAGTACAAGGCAAAGAAAGGGCGATGGCGCATATCAGAGGCTACACTGCTGCTGATGGCAGTCATTGGCGGCAGCATAGGAGCATGGGCAGGTTTTAGATTTGGACAATAATGACTGCACCGAATATTGAGTCATCAACACGAGAGGAACGTTTGGATTATGTTCTGGATGAATGGAAATGTCTGCACAACTGTGAGCTGTGCGGCAAGTGCCATGTACTGAAAGGCAGAAACGAAGAGCAACTCTACGCCGACTATATAAACGGCAAGCGGGCGTATATGGATATAACACTGGAAATAAGAAGCAACAGATTATGAACAAGATTGAAGAATTGGCTCTCGCCATGATTGACTATAACAATGGCGACCCGAAGCGCATTCAGCATACTACTAAAGTGCATGCTTACGCCTCGTTGATAGGCAAACACGAAGGCCTGGACGAGGAAACTCAGTTCATCCTCGAAAGTGCAGCCCTCGTGCATGATATTGGTATTAGGGCAAGCGAGCAGAAGTATGGGTATCAGAATGGCAAACTACAGGAACAGGAAGGTCCTGCTGTCGCCCGTGAGTTGCTCGCACAAATAGGAGGATATACCTACCAACAGATTGAACGTATCTGTTGGCTTGTAGCCCACCATCATACTTACCATGTCTGCGAGGATTTTGATTATCAAATACTCATCGAGGCAGATTTCTTAGTTAATATGTTCGAGGATAATGAGTCAATGAATGCCATACGTGCTGTGCGCAGGAACATCTTCCGAACAGAGAGCGGAATTAGGATGATTGAAACAATGTACGGCATAACTGAATAAGGATGAAAAAATGGTAGAGATTGAATTATACAAACCAGAATACAAGAACGACTTTATTCGTCTAAACAGAGAGTAGATATTTGAGAGCTATACCAACAATTTTGTCGGGTGATATAAGTTTTTCCATAATTTTTATACAAAGATTCGGCAAATTGTATTAACTTTGCCCCCGAAATTAGAACAATATGGAAAAAATACTTATACTCATCAACGAGATGGCACCTTATCTGCTGTTAGGATTCCTTATCGCCGGATTGATGCATGCCTTCATCCCCCAGGAGCTCTACAGCCGCTACCTCGCCCACCGAAAATTCAGGAGTGTTGCGCTCGCCACTCTTTTTGGCATACCACTTCCGCTTTGTTCATGCGGAGTGATACCCACAGCCATGTCACTGAGACGTGAAGGTGCAATCAAGGGGGCTACCACTGCTTTCCTCATTGCTACACCTCAGACGGGGGTGGACTCCATCATCGCCACATACTCGCTGATGGGTGTGCCCTTCGCCATCATTCGCCCTATAGCCGCTCTTGTGACAGCCTTGCTTGGCGGACAGTTGGTAAATCTGACAGAAAGCAGGAATGCCGAAATCGACCATGTGTTGCCTCGCCAGTGGTTCTTGTCCAATCTCATTGCACAAGATTGCTGTCATGAGCATTACGGTTGGTTCTCCATCGGCTGCACCATATTACTGATGCTTTTGCTCGCCAATGCATTGATGCGGTATTTCATAGGTCGCCATTCATCGAAGTCAACAACAATAATTACTGAAGATATGAAAAGAACTTTTATCATCAACGGCATGAGTTGCAATCATTGTCGTGCAACGGCTGAAAAAGCCATCCTATCAGTAGCAGGTGTCACAGCTGCATCTGTTGATCTCGCCACAAAGCTTGCCGTCGTCAAAGGTACCGCCCCGACGGAGGCTAGAACAGATAAAGATTGGTGTGATTGAGTGGATCAGGATGAATGGCCCGAGGCCCAAACTGTCTGACTATATAAGCGATATCACTCACCGTGACTACAGTAGTCTGAGCAAACTCTTCTCCCAGGTGAAGGGTGTGACCATCGAACACTTTGCCATCCAGCATCGTATTGAATATGCAAAAGAGTTGCTGAGCTACAACCAACAATCAGTCAGTGAGACTGCCTACACCCTTGGCTACAGTTCGCCAGCACATCTGACCAGTCAGTTTAAACAGCAGACGGGAATGTCGCCAAAGGGGTTTCGCGAGTTGAAAACCAAAAAACCGCCTGCATCTTGATGAGATATAAGTAAAAAAAATAACGAATATGAACATACATCAAATTTTATTCAGTCCCACAGGAGGGACACGGAGAGTGAGTGAAATCCTATGCCATGGCATGGGAGTAGAGAGTGTGGTGACAGACTTGTGTGTCAAGGCTTCTGACATCCTGTTGCCCGACATTCATGAGGACGACTTGGCGGTCATTGCCATGCCCGTCTTTGCTGGTCGTGTACCGGCATTGGCCGTGGAACGTCTGCGGATGGTGAAGCCCCATGGGGCGAAATGTGTTGTGGTAGCTGTCTTCGGCAACCGTGCCTACGATGATGCGCTGCTTGAAATGGAGGATGTAGCATCGGAGATGGGTTTCCGTGTGATTGCCGCAGTAGCTGCTGTAGCCGAACACAGCATCATCAGAAAATACGGCAAAGGCCGACCAGATGCTGACGATGAGCAGACGCTCCGACAATTCGGTGCTGACATCATGAGCAAGGCGAAACGTGACGACTGCACAATGCCACAGGTATCAGGCAATCACCCGTATAAGAAAGGCGGCAAAGTGCCACAACCGAAAGGCAGGCATGGATGCAATCGTTGTGGCGTTTGTGCCAAACAATGCCCCGTTGATGCCATCCCACTCTCTAATCCGAAGACGGTTGATACGACGAAGTGCATCTCCTGCATGAAGTGTGTGTCTGTATGTCCTACGGGGGCAAGAGGAATAGGTGCCATGATGACCTTCTTGGCAACACAAGCCCTCAAAAAAGTATGTGCCACAAGAAAAGAGAACGAACTATATATTTAGACAGATGATGTGGAAGAACAAACATAGCCTACTCTTTGTACTTCTCACCTTTTTCCTGGCCTACATCCAGGCTACAAAGGCGAAAAGCCAATCTCCATATTTTCCATATGGGGCAAGCATTATGAATGGGGATTTATGTTGCGGTCATCAGGAGGATTGTGCTTTTGCCATGCACAGCGTAATGAAATTTCCACAGGCTTTATACGTAGCAGACTACCTAAATAAGAAAGGGCTGACACTGAACGACTCAGTACTTGTCTGCAAGGATAGTCTGGATGCTGAGACATGGTCGCCCATGCTTTCAGTCTTTGAGGGGACACGTTATTTCACGTTTGCAGAGTTAATAGAATGGTCATTGAAACAGAGCGATAATAATGCTTGCGACCTTTTGTTTGCGTCTTGCGGACTGCCGAATGCCGTAGAGAAATATATTCATTCGCTTGGATTCAAAGACATCCATGTGCAATTGACGGAGAAAGAGATGAAAAAGAGTCCACATAGATCCACAGAAAACTCATCGACCCCGAAAGAAATGGTCAGACTCTTGGAGTGGTTCTATCTTCATAGAAATGACAACAAGAATCTCTCCTTTATATGGAATATAATGGCAGATTGCAGTACCGGTCAGCAACGCATAGCCGCAGTCTTGCCAAAAGGCGGCAAATGGATTCACAAGACGGGGTCGGGCTTTCCTTCTTTTGACGGAAGACAAGATAGAAACGATGTTGGAATCATTCTTTTGCCAGATGGTTCTCACTTGTCTATTGCCGTTTTCTTACCAAAATCAAAAGAGGAGAATGAGGTGGCAGAGATTGCAGAACACTGTTTGATGCGCATCCAGGCGGATGAATTTCTACGGAACATGCCGTCAGACCTACAACACAAACAGACCATGGCCATTCTCAAAGCTATGGATGGAGATAACAAAGAGTTGATGGCTGTCCGCAATTCTCGGAATACCCAACCCAAGTATTCTGACAATGTAGAAACAAAGATGATTACCCCAACCATGCGTCTTTATGAACCTAAGGGTAGAACATGCCGAGGCAAAATTGAATCCTTGCTTCTGTTCTACCCTGTGACTAAGGCTTTTGACGATGGTTCGGAATCATGGCAACAATATGGCAAAGGCTTTGGTCTGGACGCAGAAATCATGAACGCCTTCAATCAGGAGTACACCATCAATGCCGACAAACGTTGTTCCGCCATTAGCGTAGGCCAGTGTAGTGATGAAGAATTGAATATGCTTCCAAGAACCTTGCTCATTGCTGCAGAAAGAGACATTCTGCGCGACCAAGGATTGGCTCTTGCTGAAAGGATGCGCGGAAAGATACAACGGATAGAATATAAAGGAGCCGTACATCTTTTCATCACCGTTCCCGGGCAGGACATGGCATTTGACAGAGCTGTCAAAGATGCCATAAGATTTATAACTGTCATCATTAAGAAGATGGGAAAAATCTGTTTTAGAACAACTATATGATGAAGCAGATTCTCATTCTGCCAGGTAAAGCACAACCGACTTTTGACGACGGTCAAAAGTAGAGCTTAGCGAGAGCAGCAGCCATGCTCGCATGGATTATGCCGAGTCGTGACAGAGGAAGGCGAAGCCAACCGAAGATTATAAGGGAAGATAAAATACAAGAGTTAATAACAAGATAATAGAAAGAACAATGAAATCATTTGGACAAAAATCGTGGATGCTTCCACAGCCGGTACTGATTATCGGCACATACGACAAGGAAGGTAAGCCCAATGCAATGAACGCAGCGTGGGGCGGTCAATGGGACGCAAAGGAGATTATGATTTCCATGGGCGCACATGCCACTACTGAGAACTTGAGCAACTGCCAAGACTTCACGGTGGCATTTGCTACAAAGCAGACTATGGTGGCAGCCGATTTTGTAGGCATTGTATCTGCCAAGAACGATGCGGATAAAATGGCTAAGACAGGTTGGAAATATGAGAAGTCGGAGAATGTTAACGCTCCCGTCTTCACAGACTTCCCCATGACCTTGGAATGTCGTATAAAAGAGAAAATAGACGAGTCTTCAGAAGGCTATTACATCGTGGCAGAGATAGTGAACATCCTCGTAGATGAAAAGTATCTTGCCGAGGATGGCAAGCCTGATGTGGAGAAGATGCAGCTCATCACCTACGACCCTGTTCATCACGGCTATATCGCCTTGGGACAGCGCGTGGGCAATGCGTTCGCAGATGGAAAGCAGTTGAAATGAGATGGAGAGTCTGCATGTCATGAAGAAGGGAAGGCATTATGATTAAAACAGAATAGTTGCCTATTGTTGCAGACAGAAGGGAAAATCGAAGGATATTATTATGAGAAAAAAAAGCAGGGAGATGGATGCCTCTTGGGCACTTGAGGTAATGGACAAGGCGCCCTTTATTACAGTCTGTATGAGCGATGCCAATGGTATGCCTTATTCTGTACCATTGTCATTGGCTCGTACAGATGAGAGGACTTTTTATTTTCATTGCGCCACTGATGGAAAGAAACTGGACATACTGCGGACAAATCCCTTTGTATGCCTGAGCGCCGTGAGCAAATGCAAGCCAACAGTTGGCCCCAAGGATGGCAGTTTTACCTTGGAGTTCAAGTCTGCCATAGCATTTGGCAGGGCAGAGATAGTTACTGGCGATACCGAAAAGCGTGAAGCGCTCCGAGCCATTTGCCAACGTTTTCTTCCGAAACACATGGATGCCTTTGATGCTGCGGTGGAGCGGAGCATGTCGCGCACGGCTATTGTTCGCATAACCCTCTCTGAACCACCTGTTGGCAAACGCAAGCAATATGATACCAATGGTGACGAGATGAAATACGGACGCATGGAATAACTGTATAAAATGTTTATGTTGATAAAAAAATAAAGTAACTTTACGCATATGCTTACATTGTTAAAATTCCATAAATACAATGCGATAATTATCAATATTTTGAGTATTTTGATTATCTTTGTCGAAAGAATTATAAAGTATTAACGACTATGAAGAAAACTCTTTCATTAATATTGCTGTTTTTTGCAATACAACCAGTGTGTTCACAAACACATACAAGGTTGATTGTGACAACAGACATCGGAGGTTCCGACCCCGACGACATACAGTCGCTCGTACACCTTATGGTAATGCTTAATGATGTTGACCTGGAAGGCATTATTTCCCAACACGCATGGGTTCCTTATGGTACGGGGGCCATTGACGTAATTGAGAATGTCGTAGGGGCATACGAAAAGGCTCTTCCAAATCTGCGAATACATGCCACTGGCTATCCTGATGCCAATACTATCCGCAGCATGATGAAAAAAGGACAACCGCAAGCTGCCATGGCTTGTGTGGGAGAAGGGAAAGACTCTGAAGGCTCGGAGTGGATAATCAAGATGGTGGACAAAAAGGACAAGCGCCCTATATGGATTGCGGCATGGTCGGGAATGAACACCCTGGCTCAGGCACTTTGGAAAGTCAGCCACACCCGATCTCCCAAGGACGTGGATAAGTTTGTGAGCAAATTAAGGGTATATGATATTCTCGGACAAGATGACGCAGGGGCATGGATTGCCAAGAACTATCCCCAACTTACATACATACGCAACAAGAACGTTTACGGATGGCCTAAGGATGATGAATGGTACAGAAAGAATGTACAAGAAATAGGACCGCTTGGCAAAGTATATGCCTCAAGAATTTGGGCGACTGAGGGTGACTCCCCATCATTCCTTTATTGTATAGACAACGGATTGAATGTGCCCGAACATACCGACTACGGAGGTTGGGGAGGCCGTTTTTCCACTTTTAAGAAAGAGAACATCGAAAGTATGGACTGGGTAAAGAAAAACCATTTGGATGAGATGCAGTATGCCCCTTATCTGATGCATGAATCGACGGAAGAGGGCGTTAGGGCATTAACCCGATGGGCAGAAGACATTCACAATGATTTCAAGGCAAGAATGTTTTGGACTGTGACCCACGATTACTCACAAGCTAACCATCATCCCATAGCAGCCATCAACAATGACAAATCAAGACGGATAATCACAATCAATGCAAAATCAGGCAAGGAAATACAACTGAATGCAGGCAAAAGTCATGATCCAGATGGCGATGCTTTAGGGTATGAATGGCTGTTCTATAAAGAACCTTCTTCTTACAAGGGTGATCTACAGATAAATGGACAAAACGCTCCGTCTATGCGATTGTTCATTCCCAACAATGCCAAGGGCAAAACCATTCATGTCATACTAAAAGTCTCTGACAATCACATGACTCCCCTATTTGCATATCGGAGGGTTGTAATTAACGTAAGATAGACGGCATGCGGCGGCGGCAATAACATGTGCATGGAAGGCTCACGACGGGCAGCAGCCAGACTAACAAATACACATACTGATTTGGACAATTATGACCGCACCAAATATAGAATCATCTACACGAGAAGAACGTTTGGATTACGTCTTGAATAAATGGAGTTGTCTGCATAACTGTAAACAGACTTTTGACGACGGTCAAAAGTAGAGCTGAGCGAGAGCATAATCCAAACTTGTTTGGATTATGCCGAGTTGCGGCAGAGGAAGGCGAAGCCAAATTTGCGGGAAATGTCACGTTCTGAAAGGCAGAAGCGAAGATCAACTCTACGCCGACTATATAAACGGCAAGCGGCCGTATATGGATATAACAATGGAAATCAGAAACAACAGATAGAATAAGTATGAAAAAGTTATTTATGATTATCTCTGCAATATTGTGTTGCTACTGGAAATAAAGTAAACTGAAGATTAAAAGGACTATAAAATCCGTTTATAGCGTGCTTAAACCATATGAAAAGCACCAGTTTAAGCACGCTATAAACAGAAAACGCTTGTTTTCTTTTGTATTATGAAAAAAAAGCATTACCTTTGCGGCATATTTCATTATATAATAAAGGCGACATGATCATAGGAAGAAAAGAAGAACAACAGGAACTGCTGAGGGCATACAATTCGGAATACTCGGAATTTGTGGCTGTTACAGGCAGAAGACGTATCGGCAAGACGTTTCTCATAAGAGAGACGTTTGGATATAAGTTTGCATTCCAACATTCGGGATTGGCTAACCAGAACACTCGTGCCCAACTAAAGGAATTCCGCCAGTCGCTGTTGAGAAGCGGAATGAAGAAATGCCGCGTTCCCGTAGATTGGTCAGATGCCTTTTTCCTGTTGTCACAACTGCTCGACCAGCAAGAGACTGGCAAAAAAGTGGTGTTCATCGACGAACTTCCGTGGATGGATGCCCCACGTTCCAACTTCGTTTCAGCCATTGAGCATTTCTGGAATGGATATGCCTCGGCAAGCAAGGACATCCTTCTGATTATTTGCGGTTCCGCCACATCGTGGATAATAAACAACGTGTTCAAGAACCACGGCGGTCTCCACAACCGTGTCACATATCGCATCAACCTTGCCCCATTCACCCTGCTTGAATGTGAGCAGTACGCCAAAAGCCGTTGTTTAGGCATTAACCGATACGGAATACTGGAGTGCTATATGGTCATGGGAGGAATACCATTCTATTGGTCTTTGCTGGAGCGGGGGAAAAGTGTAGCCCAAAACATCGATTCGCTCTTCTTCTCTCCTATGGGCAAGTTGCATTACGAATACAACGAGCTTTACGACTCGCTCTTCAAGAATCCACAGCCCTACGTCAATGTAGTTGCAACACTTGGCACAAAGCGTGTGGGCATGACGCGCGAAGAGCTGATAAGCGAAGGCAATATCACAAACAACGGACTTCTTACAAGGGTGTTGGAGGACTTGGAAGCCTGTGGATTTATCCGAAAATACAACCGAGGTGGTGTCGCCACCCGCAGGGATGCTCTCTTCCAGCTTGTTGACAATTACACCTTATTCTATTATAAGTTCCTACACAATCTCAATGAAAACGAGGCGCATTATTGGTCACTTCACACTAATACGCCCATACGCAACACATGGGAAGGGCTTGCCTTCGAGCGTGTGTGCTTTGCACATGTCAACCAGATTAAGCAGGCATTGGGCATAGCAGGAGTTGCAGTACAGGTATATTCACTGCAAATCAGGAAACATGGGGGCAACGTAGATGGGGCGCAAATAGATATGGTCATTGAACGTGCAGACAAGGTCATCAACTTGTGCGAGATGAAATTTTCCACACATGAATTCACTATCGACAAGGACATGGACGAGAATCTCCGTAACAAGTCAGCTCGCCTGGCGGAATCCAACAAGGCATGTATGGCAATACATCTTACGTTGATAACCCCCTTTGGTCTGAATTACAATATGTATCAGTTCAGTGTCCAGAATGTCATAACAATGGACGATTTATTCACTTAATACAAGAACCAAAAATGTATATTAACATGAGGAAGATATTAACATTAGCCGCAGGATTGATCATGATGACTGCCTGCGCACAGAAAAGCCAAAAGGCTATCGTAAAGAGTAAACCAACCATCATCACGTGGATTGAGGACAAACCCGGGCCTACCCTACAGCCACAAAAGCTGTATCCCGAGGTGCCCGACTCACTATGGAATGCGTTGGGACTGCAAAAGGGCGTACCTTCGAACATGAGTTGCCTGCTACTACAGACAGAAGGGAAAACAATACTGCTCGACGCAGGAGGTATATAGTAACTATTCAGCAGGTAGTATTCCTTTATACACAGTGGATTAAAAGCACT
>SAMEA3663208__coassemble_253_pt1 | contig 20602 bp, 21 predicted proteins | sample SAMEA3663208__metabat2_low_PE_010 | metagenome-assembled genome bin SAMEA3663208 (sample SAMEA3663208) | pig gut metagenome | biome: pig gut; feature: pig-associated habitat; material: faeces | place: China | collected 2013
AAGACTCAGATGAAGTCTTCGCCGGAGCTTATCTCACAGGCATCCTTCCCATAAAAAGATACAACACCGAGTCGGCACTGAACAACTTCTGCGAATATTCAATGATACGTCCAGGTAAAATGGCTAAAGATTTAGGCTTCACCCACGAGGAAGTGGAGGCGTTATGCGAGAAACACGAAATGGACTTGCACGAAATGGAACGTTGGTATGACGGCTATCGCATAGGAAGGGCTTCACGCATGTTCAATCCTTATTCGGTGTTCAAGGCTATCAGGAATGAAGAATATGGCAGCTACTGGACAACCACAGGTGCATACGACTCTGTAATCACATATATCCAGATGAATTTCGAGGGACTGAAGGACGACGTGATACGCATGCTTGCGGGTGAGCGTGTGGATGTGGATACGACTGAGTTTCTCAACGACATGCACATCGTGAGAAGCAAGAACGACGTGCTCACCGTGATGATCCATCTCGGCTATTTGGCATACGACTTTGAAACCCAGGAGTGCTATATACCCAACAAGGAGGTGGCGGATGAGATGAACAATGCCATAAAGGCAACGTCGTGGGATGCCATAGCCAAGACTATCATCAATTCAAAGAATCTTATCAATGCCACCGTCTCCGGCAATGAGCAGGCAGTGGAGCGCGCCATTGAACTGGCACACGACGAGAACACCAGCATCCTCTCTTATAACGACGAGAACTCGCTTGCCTGCGTGCTCTCCTTGGCATATATATGGGCAAGAAACGAGTACATCATCCATCGTGAGTATGCCACAGGCAAGGGCTATGCCGACCTCGTGCTGATACCCCGTCGCAATGTCTCCAAGCCGGCCCTCGTGATAGAGCTGAAGTTCAATCATTCAGCCGACACTGCCATCGACCAAATCAAGCGCAAGGCCTATCCCTCGAAAATCACCGAATACACTGGCGACATCCTTCTCGTAGGCATAAACTACGACAAGGAGACGAAGCAGCATACCTGCAAGATAGAAAGACTCGTGAAATGAACATGGAAATCAATAATTTCGTCAAATTAACGTTAACAAGTTAACACCTGCCGTCCCGTACTTCCTTGTAGTCAAGGCCATAGGCCTGACTGCCGACTTTTTTTTCCTCGCGAGGAAAATATTTTTTCTCCCCGAGTAAGCCGATTTTCCTACAGGCAGTACACATGACCACAAGAGGGAAACCGCATAGTGAAGTGTTAACTTGTTAACGCGTAACTCGTATTTAAATTTGTTTTTTAACTTTCAGAGGAAAACTTAATATTATATATATAATATATATTATATATTAATATTATTATTTATAACATTTTTCTCTCAGAGGCTTATAAAATGGAATTTTCCGTCAGTTTCGCGTTAACAGTTAACACCTGCGGCATATAACTACCCAAGCGGCAGCCTGACCACCATTCGGCATCCGTTGGCGTATGAAGTATCTACATATATGGTGCCTTGCAGACGCTTCATCACTTCGCGGCATATCGCAAGGCCCATTCCTGTGCCTTGGGAGAACTCGTCCACCTTGGTGAACTCCTCAAACACCCACTCGCTCTTCTCCTTGGGTATGCCCCTGCCGCAGTCGCTCACGGTTATCTCAGTGTGGCTGTCGGCCTGTCGGGCGGCAATGGTGATGAGGCTGTCGCCGGCAAATTTCACGGCATTGTCCATAACCATCGACAGCACCTTAGCGAGCAGTGAGCGGTCGGTGGTCACCTTGAGGCCAGAGCTGATGGGGTTAACAACTATCTCACCGTCTTTAGGCAGCAGCCCCCTGTAGGTGGCACTGATGTCGCCGATGATGTCGCTGATATCCACCTGTTCCATGTTTACGGGCATGTTCTGTATGTCGGAGGCATACAGAACGTCATCGATAATCTTTGTCAGCTGGTCGCTCTTCTCCATAATCACGTCGGTCATTTGCCGATATTCCTCCTTGTCGCCTAACATGGAGGTGAGCACCTGCGAGAATCCCACTATGCCGTTCAGCGGTGTGCGTATCTCGTGCTTTATGCTCTTGATGAACGATGTTTTCACCTGCAGTGCGTGCTCCGTCTTCTCGTATGCCTTGGTGATGGCGGCATTGGCTGCCTTGAGCTGGCGTGACGCCCTCACCTGCGACACAATAATCATCACCAGCAACACCAGAACCACCAATATCAGGCCTATGATGATGTATGCAGTAAGCAGTTTTCTGTCTTTTATCACATTCTGCAGTCGTACGTTCTCATACTCATACTGCTTCACATTGAGCAGTTCCGACATCTCCTCGGTGTTGGACAGCGATTGGTGTATGCGGTTGGAATCGTTGAGGGCCTTGAATTTCTCCATGTATTCGAGTGCCATGGGATAGTTGCCAAGCCCCTTGTATATGGCAGCCATGTCGGAGTAGTACGCCTCGTTGTAAGGCCTGAGGTCCATGTCCTGCTTGATTTTTACCAATGAGTCGCTCGCCGTGAGGGCCTCCCTCCACTGCCTGGTTTTCATATACTCCTGCACACGCAGGGAATAGAGCAGGCGGCGGGAATCTTCCGACCTTTCTTCTTCAAGCATCGACATATAATAGTGCGCCTTGTCCATGCTTCCTTTCTTGGCATTTATGTGATAGTAGGCGTAGGTGTACCACAGGAAATTCTCGCGGAAGTCGCGCATTTGGTCATTCTTCTTGCCTTTGTTGGCTGTGCTTATCTGCTCTGCCTTTATGAGGCATGACAGTGCCTTGGCGTCATATTGCCTGTTGTTGTCAATATACGACAGTCCGGCATACGTGTAGATATTGGCGGCCATATAGTCGTTGCCTTTCTCAATGTTCTTGATGAGCAGGGACAGTTCCTTGAATTCCATATCCTCCAGTCGCATGTCCCTGTAGCACTCATATATGGCGAAGTGGGCGATGGTGAACACCTTGGGCGAACTGATGTTGGCTGCCATCTCCTTGGCTATGGCTATGGCGGAATGGTTGCGCCCAAGGTCCTGGTATCCGTAGATGATATACTTGTAGGCATTGATGAAGCAGTCTTCCTGCTTGTCCTTGTTCTTCACGTCGCGATACATGTCCTTGAGCATGACCTGGGCTTTCTCCGGCTGTCCTTGCCATAGGGATGTGACAAAGATATACAGCTTGTATGCCGTGGCGACGCCCTTGTCGTCTTTGCCATCTCTCGATGCGTTCATCAGCTTGTCGATGCGCTTTGTCACATCCTTGTCATAGATGTGCTCCTCCACATCGGCAATCAGGGAGTCGATGGGGTTCGGCTTCAACTTATGGTTGTCGCACCACATCCGGGCGCTTATTGCCAGTAGCAGGCATATTATTGTTGCTATACGTTTCTTCATACTTTTGTATTCTTTTTTGTTGGTTGTTTTTTTATGGTGGTCTTCTTTGTGTAAAAATCCGCTGCAAATATACGAATATTTTTCCAAATGGCAAAGAAAATGGCCGATTTTTACCATATTATTTTTAGGACAGCTCCTTTTTGAGGACATTGTGAAGACGCTGAAAAAACGATGAAGGTTGCCTCGGTTACCCCACGTGTTTTTCATTAACCCACCTTTGGGCGTTTATGCTCATTAGCCTATTTTAACTTCTTTGGGTATGATAAACTCGGAACAATGTTTTGCCGTATGGAAAAAAATGATTACCTTTGCAGCCGAAATAACTAATATCAACTTTATTCAGACTATGAAGAGAAAAATTATGGCATTCTTGGCAACTGCATTAGTGAGTGCTGCTGCCGCACAGCCACAAGACGAAAAGGTGGCTTACCTGTTCACTTACTTCACAGGCAACGCTCCCGAGGAGGAGCAGATTTGTTATGCTCTGAGCGACGACGGATATAACTACACGCCGCTCAATGGAGGCTATCCCGTAATCAACAGCGACACTATCGCCTATACCCAGTGCGTGAGAGACCCGCACATACTGAGAGGCGAGGACGGAAAGACGTTCTACATGGTGGTGACCGACATGAAGTCCTCGTTGGGATGGGCAAGCAACCGCGGCATGGTGCTGATGAAGAGCACCGACCTCATCAACTGGCAGCACTCGGCTGTCAACTTCCCCACAAAATATCCCAAGAAGTGGGGCAATGTCACACGCGTGTGGGCGCCAGAGACTATCTACGACAAGAAGGCTGGCAAGTATATGGTGTTCTACTCCCTGCGCACAAGCGACCCTAAGTCGTTCGACCGTATTTATTATTCCTACGTGAACGATGATTTCACCGACCTCGAAGGTGAGCCGCAGTTCCTCTTCGACAACGGTTCGGCAACTATCGACGGTGACATCGTGTATAATCCTGACGACGGTCTTTATCATCTCTTCTATAAAAGCGAGGGCGGAAGGGGCATCTTCCAAGCCACAGCCAAGACGCTGACGGCAGAGCCTGGAAAACCGCTTGGAAGCCAATGGACTAAGCATGAGGCGCATGTTGACCAGACCAACGAGGCCGTCGAGGGAGTGGGAGTGTGCCAGAGCATCGACGGCAAGTCGTGGATTGTGATGTACGACTGCTATGCCAACGGTCACTATCAGTTCTGCAAGAGTGCTGACCTGAAGAATTTCTCGGTTGTGCAGAACACCGAAACCAAGGGCATGTTCACTCCGCGCCATGGCACGATCATCCCCATCACTCAGGCTGAAAAGTACAGGCTGCTGGCTGCTTACGGCAATCGCACTAATCCCCTGCTCCCAGGATTCCATGCCGACCCAGAAGTGCTTTATTCAAATAAGACTAAGAAATACTATATATACAGTACCACCGACGGAACCCCGGGATGGGGAGGATATACCTATAGCGTGTTCTCGTCTGACAACCTGATTGACTGGAAGGACGAGGGCGTTGTGCTCGATGCCAAGAGCGACCAGGTGAAGTGGGCGAGCGGCAACCTGTGGGCTCCCGCTGCCATCGAGGTGAAGCAGAAGGACGGTTCATATAAGTACTATCTCTACTTCAGTGCCAACGCCGGCAAGCGCAAGGAGATTGGAGTGGCTGTGAGCGACAGTCCTACAGGCCCGTTTGTGGACTCGGGGGCACCCATCATCAGCGACTCGCCCGTGGGCAGAGGTCAGCAGATAGACGTTGACGTGTTCCAGGACCCGAAGTCGAAGAAGTTCTACATCTACTGGGGCAATGGTTATATGGCTGGCGCTGAGCTGAGTGCCGACATGAAGACGGTGAAGAAGGAGACCATAACGGTGATGACTCCAGAGGGAGGAACCCTTAAGGACTATGCATATCGCGAGGGTGCATACGTGTTCTACCGCAAGGGCACATACTACTTCACTTGGTCGGTGGATGACACCGGTTCGCCCAACTATCATGTGGCTTACGGCACTGCGAAATCTCCCCTTGGCCCAATCAAGGTGGCCGAAGAGCCTGTGATACTGATACAGGACCCCGAGAATGAAATCTACGGACCTGCCCATAATTCGATACTCCAGATTCCTGGCAAAGACGAGTGGTATATCTTCTATCACCGCATCAACAAGCATTTTATCAATCCAGGCAAGGGACCCGGAGTACACCGCGAAGTGTGTGCCGACCGTATGACATTCGACAAGAAAGGGCGCATCATTCCCGTGAAGCCCACTCACGACGGACCGTCACTTAAGTAAAAAGAGTAAAAAATATGCCTTTTATTTGCCATAAATCAACAAAATCGGGAAAAAAAGACATTATTTTTTGATTTTTTGGCAAAAAAATCGGGGAAAACGCTTGCATATTCAAAAAAAAGTAGTAATTTTGTGGCTGCTAAAGACTAAAAAGTGATTATCCCGGTCATTATAGGTTTTTTTGGATTGAATATAAATGTAATCAGGTGACAATGCGATGCAAGTCGTAGCACCTGTGTCATACAGATATATAAATTATTTCAATAGGTGTCTTTTTAAGGTAAAGCCCCAGGAGGAGTAGTGATTACTGTATCCTGGGGTTGTTTTTTATGTAATTTAATACTTGCCTTGAAGAGAAATGCCGTAAATTTTTGCTTGTTTGGCAAAAAAGTAGTAACTTTGCACCCGAATTTCATTATACGTATAATTTTATTATGTTTGGAAAGAAAAGAAGATGGCACGCCTTGCCAGGGCAACCGCTGACCGAAATGGACAAGCGAATCATCGAACTGGAAAAGCGGGGAAAACTCGTACCCACACGCGACCTTATCAAGACGCCCGAACAGATTGAGGGCATACGCAGGAGCGGTGTGGTGAATACGGGTGTGCTCGACGAGGTGGCCAAGAATATACATGCGGGAATGTCAACACTTGAGATTGACAAGATTTGCTATGACTATTGCACAAGCCATGGAGCTACACCTGCATGCCTGGGCTATGAGGGATTCCCCAAGTGTGTCTGCACGAGTATCAACGAGGTGGTGTGCCACGGTATTCCCAAGGAGGAGGACATCCTTGAGGAGGGCGACATCGTGAATGTGGATTTCACCACGATACTCGACGGATATTATGCCGATGCCTCCCGTATGTTTATCATAGGAAAGACCACTCCCGAGAAGGAACAGTTGGTGAGGGTAGCCAAGGAGTGCCTGGAAGTGGGTGCCGAGGCTGCCAAGCCCTGGGGATATGTGGGTGACATAGGACATGCGGTGCAGAAGCATGCCGAGAAATACGGCTATGGTGTGGTCAGGGATTTGTGTGGTCATGGAGTGGGATTGGCTTTCCACGAAGACCCCGAAGTGATGCACATCGGACACCGCAATACGGGTATGCTTCTCGTTCCGGGAATGGTGTTCACCATCGAGCCGATGATAAACCAAGGCACGTGGGAGGTGTTCATCGATGCCGACGACGAGTATGGTTGGGAGGTTATCACTGGCGACGAGTTGCCAAGTGCACAGTGGGAACACACGTTCCTCATGACCGAACACGGTGTTGAGATATTGACTTATTGAGATAATATATATATAATAAGGTGTAAATGGAAGCCAAAAAGGATATTTATATTCTCGGAATAGAGAGCAGTTGCGACGACACGTCGGCTGCCGTCCTGCGCAACGGTGTGCTGCTGAGCAATGTGACCGCCAGTCAGGACGTACACAAGGCCTACGGCGGGGTGGTGCCCGAACTGGCGTCGAGGGCGCATCAGCAGAACGTGGTGCCAGTGGTGGACCAAGCCATCAAGAGGGCTGGCATCACCAAGGAGCAGTTGACGGCTATCGCCTTCACACGAGGTCCGGGGCTTATGGGCTCGCTTCTCGTGGGAGTGAGCTTTGCCAAGGGGCTTGCCAGGGCTTTGGGCATACCTCTGATTGACGTAAACCATCTGCAGGGGCATGTGATGGCACATTTCATCAAGGAGAGCGACGATGACACCACGGCTCCTCCATTGCCATTCCTCTGCCTGTTGGTAAGCGGAGGCAACTCGCAGATTGTCAAGGTGAACGCTTATAACGACATGGAAGTTCTGGGACAGACAATCGACGATGCTGCCGGTGAAGCTATCGACAAATGCTCGAAGGTGATGGGGTTGGGTTATCCCGGAGGACCGATAATAGACAAACTTGCGCGCCAGGGCAATCCACATGCCTACAAGTTTGCCGAGCCGCAGATTCCCGAACTCAACTACAGTTTCAGCGGACTTAAGACTTCATTCCTCTATAATCTGAGGGACTGGGTGGCTGAAGATCCTGACTTCATCGAGAAGCACAAGGAGGACATTGCCGCAAGTCTTGAGTTCACGATTGTCGATATACTGATGAAGAAACTGCGCAAGGCAGTGAAAATGACGCATATAAAGCATGTGGCAGTGGCTGGAGGCGTGAGCGCCAACAACGGGCTTCGCAATGCCTTCAAGGAGCATGCCGAGCGATTCGGATGGACGATATACATCCCCAAGTTCAGCTACACCACCGACAATGCCGCCATGATAGGCATCACGGGATATTACAAATATCTCGACGGCGAGTTCTGCGGCATAGATGCCCCCGCATTCTCAAAGGTGACATTCAAGTAAGACATTAATATACCTAAAATACAGACAAGATATGGATTTCGAAAGCAAAATAATCAGCAGGGAGATAAGCCAACTGCTGTGGGAGAGAGAAAAGACATTGGGTACGGCGGAAAGCTGTACGGGTGGACGCATAGCCGAGGCAATCATAGCCATTCCGGGTGCCTCGAAGTATTTCAAGGGCGGCATAGTGTCGTATGCCGACGAGGTGAAGGAAAACCTCCTGGGAGTGAACAGTGAGCTCATTGCCGAGAAAACTGCCGTGTGTGAGGAAGTGGCAGTGGAGATGGTGAAGGGGGCCTGCAAGGTCCTGAATACAGACTACGCCATCGCAGCCACCGGTATAGCAGGTCCAGCCGGAGGAACTCCTGAGATTCCCGTTGGCACCATCTGGCTTGCTTGTGGCGACAAGGACAAGGTGACCACTCACCTGCTGAAAGAAGACTTCGGGCGCGACGTGAACCTCTCGATTGCCACTAACAAAGCCTTGGAAATGTTCCTCGATTTTCTTAAAAGCGACGAAACACCTAAGGAGGACGACGGAGAGCAGCAGGGAGAAGTGAAATGGGGCGCAAATTGAACAAAAATAGGCTTGAAATCGAAAGAAATCTTAAAAAATAGCCTAATAGGTTGATTTTTAAGAATAAATATTTGGTGATTTCGAAAAAAGTCGCTAACTTTGCACCCTGTTTGGAATAAGTTAGTAAAAAGAAAAGAAAACTTAGATAGAAATGTCGAAGATTTGTCAGATTACAGGAAAGAAGGCACAGATAGGTTGCAATGTGTCTCACTCAAAGCATCGCACAAAGCGCAGCTTTGACGTTAACCTTTTCAGCAAGAAGTTCTACTATGTAGAGGAAGGTTGCTGGATTAGCTTGAAAATCAGCGCTGCTGGTTTGAGATTGATCAACAAGGTCGGATTGGATGCAGCTCTTAAGCAGGCTGTGTCTAAGGGCTATTGTGAGTGGAAGGATATTAAAGTTATAGGAGAATAATCATCATGGCAAAGAAAGCTAAGGGCAATAGAGTACAGGTGATTCTGGAGTGCACTGAGATGAAGAACAGTGGCATGCCTGGTACAAGCCGCTACATTACGACCAAGAATCGTAAGAATACTCCTGAGAGAATGGAATTGATGAAGTACAACCCCATCTTGAAGAAGATGACGCTTCACAAGGAAATCAAATAATAACTTTTAAAACAGCTTATAAGAAATGGCAAAGAAAGTTGTGGCTACCCTCCGCGATGGTTCTACGGACGGTCGCTCTTACACAAAGGTTATCAAGATGGTCAAGAGCCCCAAGACTGGCGCTTACATCTTTGACGAGAAGATGGTTCCTAACGAGCAGGTTAAGGAATTCTTCAAATAAGTCGATTTTTATATCTCTAAATAATATAAAGGCTGCAGCTTAATGTGTTGCGGCCTTTTATTTTCTTTTATGTCAAAACGTTGTGTGATGCATCATCCATTTTTGTCGGTTATTGTACCTGTTTATCGCGTCGAGACAACACTTGATGAGTGTGTGCGAAGCATTGTAAGTCAGTCGTTTGCCGACTTGCAGCTTATTCTTGTGGATGACGGTTCGCCTGATGCCTGTCCTGCAATGTGCGACTCTTGGGCGAAGAGGGATGGCAGAATAAGTGTGGTTCACAAGCCAAACGGGGGACTGAGTGATGCACGCAATGCCGGAATTGGCATCGCCGAGGGGGAGCTGCTGATGTTTGTGGATTCGGATGACATCTTGGCTCCTGACACAGTTAAACCTCTGGTTGTCAGGATGATTGGACATCCTGAAATTGACATACTAGAGTTTCCGGTGATTCGTGTGTTTTCTGGCGGGAGATGCCAGCGGCTTGACATGAAGCCGAGGCGTTTTGCCGACATGAGCGACTATTGGCTCAAGGCGAAGGCATATACCCATACTTATGCCTGGAACAAGGTGTATCGAAGAAAACTGTTTTCAACGGTCAGGTTTCCTGTGGGAAAGGTCTTTGAGGATGTGTGGACATTGCCGTTATTGCTTGATGAGGCGAGGGTTGTGGAGCAGGTGCCAAGCGGATGTTATGTTTACAGGGAAAACCTTGGTGGCATAACGGCCAATGCTTCGGCTGCCGACGAGCGTTCGCTGCTTATGGCACACGTGGGGCTTTTGGGGTCGCGGTTGTGTCCTGAGGTGAAAAGCATATATGAAAGGATGTATTATATGCATATTGTTGATATACAGTTGGTGTTGTGTGAAATGACTGGTGAGTCACCGTTGCTTCCTTTTTTCAAGCTCTCCATTGGTGGATTGTCGGTTGCCCACAAGCTGAAGGCTATGATTATAAATATCCTTGGATTGAGGTTTTTATGCGCCTGTAACTATTATTTCCGACGCTTTTTCCCACGAAAAAAGTGATATTTAACTGATTATTTGAACTTTTTGCCCGAAAAATTCCGATAATTCAAAAATTATTTGTATTTTTGCAATCAAATTGTACAATTATGGGAATATTCGGTTTTTTCAACAAGAACAAGAAGGAAACCCTGGACAAGGGTTTGGAGAAGACAAAGAACAGCGTATTCGACAAGTTGGCACGAGCTATCGCCGGCAAGTCGAAGGTGGATGACGACGTGCTCGACAATCTAGAGGAGGTGCTCATCACAAGCGACGTGGGCGTTGACACTACGCTCAAGATTATCCAGCGCATCGAGGAGCGGGTGGCTCGCGACAAGTATGTCAGCACATCTGAACTGAATGGCATTCTCAGACAGGAGATTGCTGCTCTTCTTTCAGAGAACAATACTGATGACAATGACAACTGGGACTTGCCTTCTGACCACAAACCGTATGTCATATTGGTTGTAGGTGTAAATGGTGTGGGAAAGACCACCACCATCGGAAAGCTGGCCTATCAGTTCAAGCAGGCGGGCAAGAAGGTTTATCTCGGTGCCGCCGACACCTTCCGTGCAGCTGCAGTCGAGCAGCTCTGCATTTGGGGCGAAAGGGTAGGGGTGACTGTCATCAAGCAGCAGATGGGCAGTGATCCGGCTTCGGTGGCTTTCGACACTCTCAGCAGTGCCAAGGCCAATGGTGCTGACGTTGTGCTCATTGACACTGCAGGTCGCCTCCACAACAAGGTGGGACTGATGAACGAATTGAAGAAAATCAAAGAGGTCATGAAGAAGGTGCTGCCTGAGGCTCCCGATGAGGTGATGCTCGTGTTGGACGGCAGTACAGGACAGAATGCCTTTGAGCAGGCTAAGCAGTTCTCGGCTGTCACACAGATTTCTTCGCTTGCAATCACCAAGCTAGACGGAACTGCCAAGGGAGGTGTGGTTATCGGCATCAGCGACCAGTTGAAGGTGCCGGTGAAGTATATCGGCTTGGGTGAGAAGATGGAAGACCTTCAATTGTTTAACAAAGCTCAGTTTGTTGACTCGCTGTTCAAGGTGAACAAGTGACTCCGGGAGTGTAGATAATGAAGAAAAATACTATTGACATAATTACTATGGGATGCTCGAAGAATCTCGTTGACAGCGAGACTCTTATGAGTATGTTTGAGGCCAAAGGCTATCATTGTGTTCACGACAGCAAGAACCCGTGCGGTGAGATTGCCGTCATCAATACATGCGGGTTTATTCAGGATGCAAAGGAGGAGAGCATCAACACTATCCTCGAATTTGCACAGGCCAAGGAAGAGGGAAGGCTGAAAAAACTGTTTGTGATGGGATGCCTGTCACAAAGATACCAGAAGGAACTGGAGGCTGAGATTCCGCAGGTGGACAAGTTCTACGGCAAGTTCAACTATAAGCAGTTGCTCACTGACCTCGGCTCGCCTATGGAGACATGCGATGTGGTGAGGCATATCACCACTCCGCGCCATTACGCTTACCTGAAGATTAGCGAGGGATGCGACCGCCATTGCGCCTATTGCGCCATACCTATTATTACAGGTAAGCACGTCAGCCGACCGATGGAGGAGATTCTGCAGGAGGTGAGGCAGTTGGTGGCTGACGGGACAACGGAATTCCAGGTGATTGCGCAGGAGTTGACATATTATGGAGTGGATATCGACGGCAGGCAGCATATAGCGGAACTTGTTGAGCGTATGGCTGAAATTCCGGGAGTGAAGTGGATAAGGCTGCACTATGCCTATCCCACGCATTTCCCATGGGAGTTGCTGCGGGTGATGAGGGAGCATACGAACGTATGCAACTATCTCGACATAGCTCTTCAGCATATCTCAGACAATATGCTGGCGCGAATGAAGCGCAATGTCACCAAGGAGGAGACATACAGGCTTATTGAGCGTATGCGCGAGGAAGTCCCCGGAATTCATATCCGAACGACGCTGATGGTGGGATTCCCAGGTGAGACGGATGAGGACTTCGAGGAACTCATGGAGTTCACGCGTTGGGCTCGCTTCGAGCGCATGGGTGCTTTCGCTTATTCGGAAGAAGACGGAACGTATTCCGCTGATAACTACGAAGATGACGTGCCGGAAGAGGTCAAGCAGAGAAGGCTTGACAAGCTGATGGCATTGCAGCAAAGGATAAGTGCAGAGATTGAGGCGGAAAAGGTGGGCAAGACCCTCAAGGTGGTCATCGACCGCAAGGAAGGCGACTATTATGTAGGCAGAACTGAATTCTGCTCGCCTGAGGTTGACCCCGAGGTGCTTATACCAGTTGACGAACGTCAGTTGAGAGTTGGAAGATACTATAATGTGAAGATAGTCGATTCGGAAGAATTCGACTTGTATGGAACTACTATAAACTTATAACAAAACAACCAAAGTATGAACAACAAGGATTTCATTTCACGCCTTGCCCAGCGCACAGGTTACAGTCAGGTTCCCACGCAGAGGATGGTGACCAACGTGATTGATGCCATGAGCGATGCTTTTCAGGACGGGGACAGTCTCACTATCGATGGCTTTGGACTCTTTGAGGTGAAGAAAAAGATGGAGAGAATAATGGTAAGCCCTACAACACAGCAGCGTATGCTTGTGCCGCCGAAACTGGTGCTTGCCTTCAAACCTGTGGCTTCATGGAAGGAAAAAATTAAGAAGGGAGGAGAGGCTGATGAGTAAGTTGAATCTATACGACCTCTGTGGGGTGCTTGTCTCCAAGAATGGGCTTGAAGATAAGGAGGCACGACGCTTTGTACAGGCGATGTTTGACATTATTCAAGAGGGCCTTGACGAGGACAAGATAGTGAAGGTAAAGGGACTTGGAACCTTTAAGATTATTGATGTTGATGCCCGCGAGAGTATCAATGTGAATACTGGTGGGCGTGTGCTTATCGAGGGACATTCCAAGTTGACATTCACTCCTGACAGTGTCATGAAGGAGATTGTCAACAAGCCGTTCTCACAATTTGAGACCGTTGTGCTTAATGACGGTGTGGATTTTCCTGAAACTCAGGAAGATGATGCTTCGGGAGAGGCTGAAGAACCATCAGCAGCTTCCGTAGTGGATAAGAAGCCTGAGCCTGTTGTCGAGAAAACAGCAGGGCATGTAGTCGAAAATAAGCCAGAGCCTGTTGTGGAACCGACTCCAACGGGTGAAATTAAGTCGGAATCTATCTTTGGGGCAGCTCCTGCTGCTGATACGGCTTCTTCGGAAGAAACAACTTCTTTAGATGAATCTGCTCCTGTAGATGAATATGCTCCTGTAGAAGATTCGAATCCTGTAGAAGAACCGAATTCTGACGTTGACGAGAATGTCTCAGAGACTGAAGAAGAGGAAGAAAAAAGCTCATATCGCTGCTTGATGTATTGTGCTGCCGTATTGCTGCTTGTTGTTGCAGCTGCCTATGGTGGCTATCTTTATGGCAAATATGAAATATCCGAAGAGATTGCCCATAAGCAGATGTTGGCGGACCTTAAGGCTGCCGAGGAAACAACCCAAAAAGCTACTGCGGAAAGCATGAAGGACACAACAACTCAGGAGGTTGACGCAACGAAAATAGGCGCGATATCCACTGAGAAGATTAAGCAGGAAACCAAGACTGAGGAGAATGAGGCCGATAAGTCCACTGCCGATAAAACAACGGCTGGTAAATCAACGGCTGATAAATCAACGGCTGATGAAACAAAGAATCAACAGCCAGAGACTACTGACGACTCAAAAAAATACGAGGACAAGGATGCAAGGGTCAGAACCGGAGCATACAGGATTGTGGGTCTTGACAAGACTGTGAAGGCAAAGGCGGGACAGACTGTTGAGGATATCTCCAACAGAAATCTCGGTCCTGGAATGTCTTGCTATGTTGAGGTATATAACGGCCTTAAGGGAAAGACTGTGCTCAAAGAGGGACAGGTAATAAACATACCAAAACTGCAACTGAAAAAAAGGAGATGAACCCATCTCCTTTTTTGGTTTCTCTCCACTTTTTTTGCACACTGATTTTTGTTGTGCGCAATTTAGATGAAAATCGTACTAAAATACATTAAAAGTCGCATATATTATTCTGTTTTTCGGATATAATGTCTTATCTTTGCAGAAAATATCAGTCGATACAGGTTGGAAGACTATTTGAGTTGAATAAAAAATAATACAAGATATAATGTTTGAAAATTTAAGTGACAGACTGGAACGCTCGTTCAAAATACTGAAGGGCGAAGGAAAAATTACTGAGATAAACGTCGCTGAGACCCTCAAGGATGTACGTAGGGCTTTGCTCGATGCCGACGTTAACTATAAGGTTGCCAAAAACTTCACCGATACGGTCAAGGCTAAGGCTATGGGTATGAACGTGCTCGCTGCCGTGAAACCGAGCCAGTTGATGGTGAAGATTGTTCACGACGAGCTGGCTGAACTCATGGGTGGTAAGGCTGTAGAGCTGAAACTGGAGGGACGTCCTTCAATAATCCTCATGTCAGGACTGCAAGGTTCGGGTAAGACAACCTTCAGTGGCAAACTTGCCAACATGATGAAAAACAAGAACCACAAGAAGCCTCTGCTCGTGGCTTGCGACGTGTATCGTCCGGCCGCCATCGAACAGCTGAAGGTTGTAGGAGAAACCGTAGGTGTTCCCGTTTATACAGAGCCTGACAACAAGAATGTTGTGGAGATTGCCAACAATGCCATACGTGAGGCCAAGGCCAAGGGCAACGATGTGATTATCGTCGATACCGCCGGACGTCTCGCTGTTGACGAGGAGATGATGAACGAGATTGCCAACCTCAAGGAGGCTATCAATCCCGACGAGACTCTCTTCGTGGTTGACTCCATGACTGGTCAGGATGCCGTAAACACTGCCAAGGAGTTCAACGACCGTCTCGATTTCGACGGAGTTGTGCTCACAAAGCTTGACGGTGATACCCGCGGTGGTGCAGCCTTGTCTATCCGCACCGTTGTCACCAAACCTATCAAGTTTGTGGGTACGGGTGAAAAGATGGATGCCGTGGATGTATTCCATCCTGAGCGTATGGCTGACCGTATTCTCGGAATGGGTGACATCGTCAGCCTCGTGGAGCGTGCCCAACAGCAGTTTGACGAGAAGCAGGCGAGGGAACTGGAGAAGAAAATCCGCAAGAACAAGTTTGACTTCAACGACTTCATGGGCCAGATTCAGCAGATCAAGAAGATGGGTAACATCAAGGACTTGGCTGCAATGATTCCCGGTGTGGGCAAGGCTATCAAGGATGTGGATATTGATGACAATGCATTCAAGTCCATCGAGGCCATCATCAACAGTATGACTCCTAAGGAGCGAACCAATCCCGAGATTATCAACCAGAGCCGGAGAATGCGTATCGCCAAGGGCTCGGGCACTAATATTCAGGAGGTTAACCGTCTGCTCAAGCAGTTCGACCAGATGAGAAAGATGATGAAGATGGTTTCTGGCATGAACAGCAGCAAGATGATGCAGATGGCTGCCGCTATGAAGAATATGAAGGGCGGAATGCCGGGACTCTGATTCTAAATGAAGAGTGAAGAATGATGAGTGAAGAATGAAGAATTGAAATTAAGAATTAAATGCAATTAATAGATGGAAAGGCCACTGCTGCCGCTATAAAGCAGGAAATTGCCGAAGAGGTGAAGGCTATCGTTGCCGCGGGTGGCAAGCAGCCGCATCTCGCTGCCGTACTCGTGGGACACGACGGCGGGTCGGAGACATACGTGAAGAATAAGGTGTTGGCATGTGAGGCATGCGGATTCAAATCCACGCTTATCCGTTATGAGGACGACATCACGGAGGAGGAACTCCTTGCTTGTGTTGATCGACTTAACAAGGATGAGGATGTTGACGGTTTCATCGTGCAGCTGCCTCTGCCCAAGCATATTGACGAGCAGAAAATCATCGAGGCTATTGACTATCGCAAGGACGTTGACGGATTCCATCCTGTAAACGTCGGGCGTATGGCTATCGGACTTCCTTGTTTCATATCCGCCACTCCTCTTGGTATCGTGACCTTGCTCAGCAGATATGGCATCGAGACAAGCGGAAAGAAGTGTGTGGTTCTCGGAAGAAGTAATATTGTGGGCAAACCAATGGCCCAGCTGATGATGCAGAAACACTATGGCGACAGTACGGTTACCGTTTGCCACAGTCATTCTACCAATCTCAAGGAAGAGTGCCGAGAGGCTGACATCATCATCGCTGCCATCGGGCGTCCTGACTTTGTCACTGCCGATATGGTGAAGGAGGGGGCGGTAATCGTGGATGTGGGTACTACCCGCGTTCCTGATGCTTCGCGCAAGAGCGGATACAGACTCAATGGTGACGTGAAGTTTGATGAGGTGGCTCCTAAGTGCTCGTTCATCACTCCCGTACCAGGAGGAGTAGGTCCGATGACAATATGTTCTCTGATGAAGAATACCCTTGCCGCCGGCAAGAAGGAATATTACAAATGACGAGCCGCGAATACTACGAGGAAGGTAATGAAAACAGGCGCAAGGGTGATTTTGCCGCTGCCATTAACAGCTATATCAAGGCAATCGAACTTGACGCCGAGAGTCCTGCCGTAGAGGCCAAGGCCATGCTTGAGGACATAATGAACTTCTATAATAAGGATGCTTATAATCCATAGAAAGATATAGATTGACCACATTTAATTAGGCAAAATATGAGCAAGATTAGAGGTGCCATTGTCGTTGATACCGAGAGATGCAAGGGATGCGCATTGTGCGTTGAGGCTTGTCCTCAGGATGTCATAGCACTGGCAAAAAAAGTTAACGTTAGCGGTTATCCGTTCGTCGAGGTTGTCAATCAGGACAACTGTATCGGTTGTGCCTCATGCGCAATCGTGTGTCCCGACGGATGCATAACTGTCTATAGAAAAAAGATGGAGGGTTGACATGAAGAACGACACACAGGAAGTGACATTGATGAAGGGCAACGAGGCCATAGCCCGTGCCGCCATCAGATGCGGTGTTGACGGATTCTTTGGTTATCCAATCACTCCGCAGAGTGAGATTATTGAGACGCTTGCACTCGACAAACCTTGGGAGACCACGGGGATGGTGGTGGTGCAGGCTGAGAGTGAGGTGGCTGCCATCAATATGGTGCATGGTGCTGCCGGAGCGGGCAAGAAGGCTTTTACTTCGTCGTCCAGTCCTGGCATCGCATTGATGCAGGAGGCTATCGCATATATGGCTGGCTCTGAGATTCCAGGGGTCTTTGTCAATGTGCAGAGAGGTGGCCCCGGACTTGGCACTATCCAGCCTTCCCAGAGTGACTACTATCAGGCTACGCGTGGAGGCGGCAATGGTGACTATAATGTGATTGTACTCGCACCGGCATCGGTACAGGAGATGGCTGATTTCGTTGACCTTGCCTTCGAACTTGCTTTCAAGTATCGCAATCCCGCAATGATTCTCAGCGACGGTGTCATCGGGCAGATGATGGAGAAGGTGGTGTTGCCGCCATATAAGCCTCGTCGCACTGAGGAGGAAATCAGGGAGCAGTGTCCATGGGCGACTATCGGAAGGACCAAGGACCGCAATCCGAATATCATGACATCTCTCGAACTCAAACCGGAGATTATGGAGCAGAGAAATATTCATCTGCAGGAGAAATACGCAGAGATTCAGGCCAATGAGGTGAGATATGAGACAACCAACTGCGAGGATGCCGACTATGTTATCGTGGCTTTCGGAAGTGCCGCCCGTATTGCTCAGAAGTCGATGGAGATAGCGCGTGCTGAAGGTATCAAGGTGGGACTCTTCAGACCTATTACTCTGTGGCCCTTCCCTAAGAAGGAGATTGACGAGGTGGCTCGTGGCAAGAAGGGTATTCTCGTGGCTGAGATTAATGCCGGACAGATGGTTGACGATGTTCGTCTTGCCATCAACGGCAAGGAGCCTGTTGAATACTTCGGACGCCTTGGCGGTGTTGTGCCCGAACCTGATGAGATTGTTGATGCCCTTAAAAATAAACTCATGTAGAATATTATGGCAAGAAACGAAGAAATAATTGCACCGGAGAACCTGGTGTACAAGAAACCGGAACTGATGAACAATGTGCCTATGCACTATTGCCCTGGATGTAGCCATGGTGTTGTGCATAAGTTGGTGGCTGAGGTTATCGAGGAGATGGGCATGGAGGAGAAATCCGTAGGTGTATGTCCTGTGGGATGTGCAGTGTTTGCATACCGTTATCTTGATATCGACTGGCAGGAGGCTGCTCATGGGCGTGCGCCTGCAGTGGCTACGGGTATTAAGCGTCTGTGGCCCGACCGTCTTGTGTTTACTTATCAAGGTGACGGCGACCTCGCCTGCATTGGTACTGCTGAGACTATTCATGCTCTCAACAGGGGTGAGAACATCGTTATCATTTTCATCAATAATGCCATTTATGGTATGACCGGAGGTCAGATGGCTCCTACCACTCTTATGGGACAGAAAACAAGTACTTGTCCTTATGGACGTGTGGCTGAGTTGCATGGTTATCCTCTGAAAATCACGGAGATTGCCGCCCAGCTCGAAGGCACATGTTATGTCACTCGCCAGAGTGTTGAGTCTGTGCCTGCTATCCGCAGTGCCAAGAAGGCTATTCACAAGGCTTTTGAGGCTTCAATGGCAGGCAAGGGCAGCTCGCTCGTCGAGATTGTCTCTACATGTAATAGCGGTTGGAAACTGACTCCCGTTCAGGCCAATCAATGGATGAAGGAGAATATGTTCCCGTTCTATCCCAAGGGAGACCTCAAGGACACTATTTAAGTTTAACAGTTGATAGTGAAGTAATTATGAAAAAGGAAATTATTATATCTGGATTCGGTGGACAGGGTGTTCTGTCTATGGGCAAGATTCTTGCTTATTCTGGTCTTATGGAAGACAAGGAAGTGACATGGATGCCTGCATACGGTCCTGAGCAACGTGGTGGTACGGCCAACGTTACGGTTATCGTTAGCGACGACCCTATCAGTTCGCCCATTCTCAGTTCCTACGATGTGGCCGTAGTTCTTAACCAGCCGTCGCTCGACAAGTTCCAACCGAAGATTAAGGAGGGTGGCATCTTGATTTATGATGGATTTGGTATCATCAATCCTCCAACTCGCAAGGACATTAAGGTATATCGCATCGACGCAATGGACAAGGCTGCCGAGATGAAGAACTCCAAGGTCTTTAATATGATTGTCCTTGGAGGACTGTTAGGCGTATGTCCCGTTATCAGCCATGATGGAGTGGAGAAGGCCTTGTATAAGACTCTTCCCGAACGCCATCACGGGTTGATTCCTCTTAACATGCAGGCATTGAAGGAGGGAGCCGGTATTATCCAGTTACAAGATTAACCGTTGTATATCCATTTACACGTTTAACCGTTGTATCCCTCCACATTCCACAAGATGCTCAAAGCATCCTTCAGCTGGAAATAGACCGGCATAGATTCCGGCACACAGCAATACACCGCCGTGGGCGAATATCGCCACACGGCGGTATTCTTTTGTCCTCAAATCATCAAGAAAGTCTGCCACTCTCTTGTATAGGTCGGGAAAGCCTTCACCGCCGGTGGCTCTGAGATGCATATAGTCATTATACCACATCTGCAGTGCGTCATCCTTGATTTCGTCGTATTTCTGCATCTCCCATTCTCCCATGTTCATCTCTTTCAGACGGTTGTCCAACAGGGGATTGTCATATCCGCAAAATGCAGCCAATTTGCGTGCCCTTGTCAATGGAGAGGAGAAAACAACATCGGGAGCCTGTTCCCCGATTATCTCATCAAGGTGCTGTTTTGTATTTGCAGCCTCTTCTTCAAACGTGTCCGCTACAGGCACGTCTGACCATCCGTAGCATGTGCCTTTGGGCACTCCTACGCGCGTGTGTCTAACCATAATTATTTCCATAACAGCTGCAAAGGTACAAAAAAATAATTTATTGCGGAAGAAATATCAATGAATTATTCGTTATAATAATTATTTTTTCGTCCTTTTGCTTTATGAAGAAAATCAATAGGATGTTTTTTCAAAGTTATTATCTTATATATATATAATAAGGTGGAGATACTATCGACACAAACTTAATTCTAAAATACTGTTAAATAATAGCACTTTTTCATCAAAACATTTGGCTGTTTGAAAAATAGTCCGTACCTTTGCATCCGCTTTTGAGAGGTACGCCTTTTTGAGCAGTAAAAGAAAGAGTTCTTTGAAAGACTTACATAAACAGAGAAGTAGTACAAGAAGCGA
>SAMEA3663208__coassemble_264_pt1 | contig 19672 bp, 13 predicted proteins | sample SAMEA3663208__metabat2_low_PE_010 | metagenome-assembled genome bin SAMEA3663208 (sample SAMEA3663208) | pig gut metagenome | biome: pig gut; feature: pig-associated habitat; material: faeces | place: China | collected 2013
CCGTCTGAAGCCAGTCATCCTCGATGGCGACCAATATAAGCTTGTTTCTCCATACAATGGCAATCATGCAGCTGTGAACTATGTATCCAAGGACAAGCGTCATGCCGTGGTGTTCACATATAATCTTCATCCTCGCTACAAGGAACATTCTGCCAATGTATGTCTTCGCGGTCTTGATCCGGCCGCCACTTACGAGGTAAAGGAGATAAACCTGATGCCCGGTGCCAAAACCGAGTCAAGGAGATATTCGGGTGACTATCTGATGAAGATAGGATTGCCGTTATTCTCAGATGCAGAAGGTACAAGTACAGTATATGAATTTTTTGTTATTTAGAATAGTTTTATAGCGAATAGTGATTTGTTAAGGTTTGGGTATAAAAAAAGATAAGGTATTAGGATTGTTTCAGGATAACATTTATATTATAATATTTAACAGCGAATAATTTATTTCTATTTTTTAAACTGAGGCACATTGCCGATGTATATGGCATTCCTACTGAGCGAGATGTAAATCTTAATAATTTTTAATTTTCCTCTAAAAGAATATGAATACGGTTAAAACCATTTAAATCGATGTAATAAGATGATTTGAAATGAATTTATTTCAAACCGTTTGATTATATTTGCAGTCGAATTTGAAAAAAGACCATTATGGATATACCTTTTGTATATGGAAAGATTGCCGACGGCATGAATTTCACCGACCGCGAGGAGGATTCCAAGAAGTTGAAGAACAACCTTCTTGGACTTGTCAATACTATAATAATTTCTCCGCGCAGATGGGGAAAGACATCATTGGTTTGCCATGTGCTTGAGGATATCAAGCACGACAGGGACTACCTTATATGCAAGGTTGACATATTCAACTGCCGCACGGAGGGGCAGTTTTATCAGACCTACGTAAATGCCATACTTTCAGCATCTTTCACAAAGATGGATGAGTTTATAATTGCTGCAAAAAAATATGTCGGCACATTCGGACCTAAACTATCTCTCAGCGACAGCAGTATGAAATATGAATTGGCGTTTGGCATTGACTTCAAAGACAAGCAATATTCGTTTGACGAGATTCTCGACCTGCCGCAAAAGATAGCGGAGGAAAAGGGAAAGAAATTCATTGTTTGTATTGATGAATTCCAGAATGTCAACTCGTATGACGATTCTTTGGGATTCCAACGTAAATTGCGCTCGCATTGGCAGATGCATAACAGGGTGGGGTATTGTATGTTTGGAAGCAAGCGCCACATGCTTCTCGACATCTTCAGCAACTATGAGATGCCGTTCTATAAATTCGGCGACATGATGTTCTTGGACAAAATCTGTCAGGAGGAATGGGTGAGATACATCACACGAAGATTCGATGACACAGGGAAGCACATCTCTGATGATGACGCGTTGCTCATTGCCCAGCTGGTGGAATGTCACCCTTATTACGTACAGCAACTCGCTCAGTTGACATGGCTTCACACCATGGAGACTTGCGACACGGCTATCGTAAAGTCGGCATTTGATTCGCTCGTCAACCAACTTAGCCTCTTGTTCAGCAATATCATCGACAACCTGACTGCCAAGCAGATAAGTTTTCTTCAGGCAGTTGCGAATGGCGAGAAAAACTTTTCGTCGCGCGAAGTCTTGGCAAGATACGATCTCGGCACTTCAGCCAATATCAAGAACCTGAGGAAAGCTCTTCAGGACAAGGATTTGATAGACATCCTTCCTGACTCAACTGTAATTCAGGACCCAGTGTTCTCGTATTGGCTGAAAACGAAGTATTGAGATACACTCAAGCGTATTATTCTTGACAAAAGAGGCGATAGTTACTTTATCCTCCACGTCAGATGCAGCAGGCAATATGAGGGGATGATGTTGTAGAATGTCTCTGTCTTGCCTTGGGCGTTGATTATGCGGCGAACGTTGGAGAGATTGCCGAGAAGGTCGAAGGCATCGAGCTGGATGAGGAGCTTACCCTTTATCATACGTTTGGTCAAGCGGGCGTTCCACACGAGTTCGTTGGTGTTCATCGAGTTGTCGATGTAGCCTCGGCGTGAATACATGGTGATGTCGGTAGAGAACTGCATGTTTAGCGGCAGTTCCACCTGTGCGGTGAGACCGTAGTTGAAGTCGCAGGCATTGATAGTCTCGAAGTTTATGCGAGGCGACGTGGAGTGTTGATATACAATGTTTGCGTTAGCTCCGAACTCATACTTAGACGAAGGACGGAAGGTCAATCCGATGTTGTTGCTCAGATAACGTGAATCTACAACTGAGCGTGTTGCCTTGACTATAGCTGTTGATCCATCGTCAGTTCCGTTTAGGTCCACGGAGTGTTCTATTGCGTAAGCCAGATTGTGCTTCATTCGCCATTTCTCGCTCTTGCACAGAGGGAAGTCGATTCCGGATGAAACACTGCCGTTCCAGTTGCCGTTGACATTCTCGGGCATAACGTCTTTTTTGCCGGTATTTCTGTCATAGATATATCCCCATGCCACGGCATTCTTCTGGAATCGGAGATTGATTGCGGCATTGAAGAGGGTGCTTCTTCCGTACTTGTCCTTATAACTTCCCGAAATGACATGGTTTTTCGTATTGTCAAGGTTGGGGTTGCTATGTGTGACGTACAGAGGATTTGACGTGTTGGTGATGTTCACGAGGTTGGATATGTCGGGTGCAGAGGTAGTGAGAGAGTATTGCGCCTCAATCCTTCTTCCTCGTTTTTGGTTGTCGTGAATGTAGGCGAGGGTGGGGATGATGAAGTTCGTGCTTCGGCTTACCGTGGTATCGGTCATCTGAGTATGGTGCAGACGTTCGTGGGTGAACGGCGAGATGAGCGATAGTATCAGATGAGAGTTTCCCCCGTTTTTGCCAACCTTTACAAGTCGGTAGCTGATGCCGGCGTTATGGGTTGTACGGGTGAAGTCGCTCCAGTTGCTGTTTGCCCTGTCAATCACCGAGAGTAGTTCGTTTTCCGACGGCAGTGCGCCGAGTGGCTTGTCGCCCCATCCTTCCAGTTTGTTCAGCAGATACAGAGGTTGGTTGGACTTTTGGTGATAATACTCAAATGTAAATATTGGTGTCACGAGATGTATGGTCTTGGTGCTCTTGGTGAGTGTGAAGCTCAGTTGCGGAGAGAGCTGTAGCTGCTGAGATTGTCCTGACGTGGGGTTGTATCTGTTGCGGAAGTCTGTGGTAGCCTCCGACGAGCGAGGATAGTCGAGACGATAATGCTCAAAGGCATCATCGGCATTGTCCTTTATTTGGTATTTGCCCGAAAGTCCGAATCCAAGGAAGTCGTTGTGCGCCGGGGCTATATTCAATGAAAAATTTCCCTTTGTGTCAAGCCAATGTCCTTCGCCCCGTCTTGTCGAGGTGTATCTGTTGAGTGCATATTCCTTGAGCAACTGTCCGGCAAGTGGCGATGCTATACTGTCCATCCATGCCTTGCCCCATCGTGAAGCTACGTTTTCAGCAAAAGTGGCACTTGCGTTGCGTGTGGTGTTGTTGTATTTCAGATAATACAGTTCGGGTGTGAACTGCAGATATAACACCTTATACCATTTCTCGGATGACTGTTTTCTGAGTGAAAAGTTGTGGTTGGAGTAGATGTTGAAGTCATAACTGCGCTTGCTGTAGAGCGAGCGTGTGAAGGTATTGCCTCCGTTGAGATAGTTTTCGGCGGAGGAGTTGTTGCCCTCGTCCTTTTCCTGGTATGTGGCATGGAACGAACCGTAGTATCTGGTGCGGTCGATGCTGCCGTAGTTGTAGTCGATACCGGCCTTGTACAACGAGTTCATGCCCTCGGTCTGTTTCAGTGGCGACCATTCGCCGTTTGCCCCTGGCGTGTGGTCGTCGTTGAGGTTGTTGGCATTGGCATAGAACATCAGTCGCGACTGGTCGGAGAATCTCAGTCCGAAGAGCTTTCCCATAAACTTGTTGTCGCGCTTGCCTTCCTCATTCTTGTATATAGATGTTCCGCCTCCGGCATTTGCTGATGCTATCCAACCGGAGTGGTAGTCGCGCTTGAGCTGTATGTCCATCACGAGCTCTTTCTGTGCCGCCTTTTCGTGGTTGGTGCCGACAGCTGATATGGGAGTGCGCTCAAACGACTTGATTTTCTTCACCATATAAGCTGGCATGTTCTCAAGCATGAGTTCGCGGTCGGAGTCGAAGAAGTCCTTGCCGTTGAGCAGCATCGACTGCACCTTCTGTCCGTTGACGAATATCTCGCCGCCCTTCTTCATCTCCACTCCCGGCAGTTTCTTTATCAGCGTGCTGATCATCGACCCCTCAGCAAGGTTGAAGGCATCGGCATTATACACCAATGTGTCGCCGTCCATATAGAACTTCAGTTTGGTGGCAGTCACAACCACCTCGTCGAGTGTCACCTCCAATTTCCTCTGTACCCTACGCAGATAAACGGGTTTCAGCTCTTTTGTAACCTCGTTTTTGTACATCTTCGGTATGTCAACAACGACATATTTCGGTTCATATCCCTTGGCTTCTACGAGCATAAGATACTTTCCTGTCTGAATAATCTTTGCCTGAATAAAGCAGTAGGTTTTGCCCTCGTAATACGTTTTTTGTATCTTCACGGAGTCGATGAACGTACTGTCGCTACCCGAGAGAAGTCGGGCTGTGACGGTGGAGTCGATGTCGAGGTGGGTAAGATGGTCTTTCACCCTTGCATAGACAGTCAGTTCCTTTGGCGCTTTCTTGTTCTTTGTGCTTTGGGCATCACTTGGCAAAGCCGTGAGAATGGCTATCAGGATAATAATAATGATTAGAACCACGATCTTTATCATGGTAATCAATAGTAGGATAAGTGTTCTTAGAAGTTGATACATTGTCTGATCTTTTTAATTATTAAACTTGAAAAATGTCGCTGCAAAGATAGGTGTTTTTCTGCGTATATGCAAGCGCATGGTATAGATGGATAAGGTGTGGGATATATGACTAAAAGATTTGCAATGAACAACCGTTTTGCGGGAGGTTTAAGGTCGTCGGCGGGTCTTTATGTCGTTAAGTCCTATTTCTATGTGGTGCGATTTCCCGTTCTGCCTGAACAAGCCTTTCATCCTTCCGTTTTTCTGGCAAATGGTGAGTTTGGCATGAGCGTTGATTGCTGGGATGTCGATATATATGGAGTCGTGGTTACGGTAGAGCACATCGGCAGCCACTCCGTATGCCTTTTGTTGGGGGCTGTCAAAATCGCATATACATCTGTCTTCTGACAGGTTGAATGCCACTTGCAGACATTCTTTTCCTGTGTTAACGGTTCCCGTCCAATAGCCGTCAACTATTTGATAATGAGTTTTCTTGCCAAGCGCAAAGATGACAAGGAGCAATGTCACAAAGAATAGAAATAGTATGTGTTTGAGCATAATGTAGTGGTTTTTTATTATTAACTTTATTGTCTTAAGGCGTTCATGGCCTTTTTGAAACTCTCAATATTCGCGCGGGATACAGGCAACAGATTGTCTATGCCGAGCATACGTATGCGATATCCGTTGCTGTTACCGGTCACTTCTGTCACATAGTTGATATTAATGAGGAATGCACGATGTATATGTACGATGAAATCATGATTATTTAGCGTTTCTTCTATATTATATAATGTGCCACGTAGCCTTGTTTGCCGTGGTTCGTTGTTGCGGAAGTGAGCCACAATGATATAGTTGGCAACCGATTCGATGTAGATTATCTCGCTTGGCAATACAGAGAATGTTTCACCACCTCCGTTTGGAAATACCACCGCAACCTCATCTTCCGTCTCTTTGAATGTTTCGTGTTGCCTTTGATTCCCTTCGAGCATGGAGTTGAGTTGGAGCAGTTCGGTGATTACGAGTCTTTGCATCCTCACACAAGTGATAACCAACCAATAAGAAACAAACAGGATGCCGAAGAAAAGTTTCTGTTCGAGTGCATTTAACATCCATCGTGTAGTGTAGAAATACCCGTTTTCATCGTGGTCGAGCCAAGGATAGTCGTAACAGTATATGCCATAGTTGGCAGTATTGAAGTAGTATGCCGTCATGAGAGCGTCAAGTGGTATGGCGATTGCGAACAACAGGGTCATCCTTTTTACTTGATACATCCACGGCCGAGAGTAGTCGCATGGCAATCTAAGGCCATAAGCCACAACGACCTCTGCCAACCAATAGGCGAGCATGGTCACCAGTCCGTCTTCCATCGACTGTTGTAATACGCCGTCTCTCAGCAGTGCGTTTTCAATATTGAACGGTTTCGACACCAGCATTATCGCCATTGTCGCTATTCCAAACCCGATGTAGTCGAGCAGCATGCAAGTGGGAAATCTCTTCATAATAATTTGGTGTGAGTTGAAAATTTGTGTGCAAATATACAAATTTTCCCCGATTCATCGTGCTTTTCCCCCGATATCTTCCATATTTGGGTATAAATATCTATGAATAGGGATGAATGACAAGAATGCATTATTCTTTTTTAATCAGTATTTAAACTTGCCTGAACAGATGTTCGGCCGTTATTTGCTTCTTCACCTTGCGTGCATACTGGTTGTTATAAAGTCCATGAGGGGTGACGTATGCCACTTGCAGCGTTTTAGTTGTCTTCTCCACATCCTTGAAAAGACGCAGGCGGTCTTGCACATGCTTGTCGTAGGCTTTGTCAATCTCATACTCCCCATCTGAATATTTCATCTCGCAGACGGTTATTGTCTTGTCGCTACGGTCGATGAGGAGGTCTATCTGTCCACCTACCTTCAATTTGTCGTCAATGTCGTCATTCTCTTTTACTGCCTTTGTCGGGCGGTACGCCCATGAACAGGGGCGATTGATAGTGCCGCTGATGCCTAATCCCTCCACTATCTGGTCAATGTGATGCAGGCATACGGTTTCGAAGGCATAGCCACTCCATGCGTTGTATGAAGCAGTGCCTATCTTTTTCATCCAATAATCCTTGGTGAAAATGCCTTGACCCTTGATGAAATGGAAATGAAACAGGGAGAATTGGTCAACCAGTTGATAGAGTGTATTTCTTCATACGGGTGATTTCGTTCTTGCGACCAATTATTGCTTTTTCCATGATGACTTATGTTATTTTCTGGCGCAAAGTTATGAAAAAGTTAAGATTTAGCCAAGAAATAAATTATTATTCGGCTAAATCTTATGATTATTTAAAAGATTTAGCCAAGAAATAATTTATTTAGCGAGATAATTCATTCGTTGTTTGGTATTTCTTCCGATTTGCATTACCTTTGCACCAAATTAAATCAATAATGATAATATGAATGTAGAATCTGTACGTGACTATTGTCTGTCGCTGCCCGCGGCATCGGAGTATTTCCCCTTTGACGAGACAACGCTTGCCTTTAGGGTTGTTGACAAGATATTTGCAATGATCGACCTCGAGGACACGCAGTGGTTCGTCTTGAAGTGCGACCCTGACTATGCCCTCGAACTGCGCGACCGCCATCCCGAAATCACCGGGGCTTGGCACATGAACAAGAAACACTGGAACCAGCTTGACCTTGAGGGACACCTGACTGACGAGCTTATCCAGAAGCTCATATCTCACAGCTATAAGCTCGTGGCTTCAAAGCTGCCGAGGAAGGTGAAGGAGGCTCATCCCGAGATTACTGATGTAATTAATAGCTGATGAAAAATCAGCTTGAAATTAGCTGGCACTTGTTTGGTAGTTGGCGAGCACTTGTTTGGCAGTTGGCGAGCATTATTTTGCTAACTGGCAGAATATATGCACGCCTGCTTTTCTTTTATCACTATGCCAACCATAATGCCGTCACATCAAAAGCCACTCATTTACCGCCATTACAGTCATTAATTAACTACGTACACAACCATCAGTTTCCACCTATTCCACCTGTTCCACCAGTTCCACCAACCCTTGCGGAAATGGTGGAACAGGTGGAAATGGCGATTATTACAGTATGTCATTTTGTTACATTCAAGTGCTTATATTTAGGCAAAAAGGTAGAAATTTGTATATTACAGTAACTTTTTGCTTAAAATATTTGGTGGTTTCTAAATAATTGTGTAATTTTGCAGCCGAAAGAAAGATAGTCGGGATATTATATTGAATAGTCTCGCTGTATTCAGGAATCACAAACACATATACATAATTATAATATAATAATAACACAAACACATTACAAATTATGAGAGAAAGACTATTATCTTTCATGTTGGCTGTCCTTGTCAGTATAGGAACAGCCACGGCGCAGACTCAGATTAGTGGCGGCATCGTCTCCGAAGAAGACGGTGGGCCATTGGTCGGAGCATCGATTATGGTTGTAGGAACCAAGTCTGGTACTGTCACCGACGTCAACGGGCGCTTTGTCCTTAACGTCAAGGAAGGTACCGAGTTGAAAATCTCTTGCCTTGGCATGAAGCCGAAGATAGTCAAGGCAAAAGCCAATCTTAACATCGTGCTTGAACCCGATGAGAACATGCTCACCGACGTGGTGGTGACTGCCATGGGTATATCCCGCCAGAAGAAGGCTTTGGGATATGCAGTGAGCGACCTTGGCGGTGAGGAGATGGTAAAGGCTCGCGGTGGATTGAACAATCCCGTCAATGCCTTGCAAGGCAAGGTTGCGGGCTTGCAGATTTCGTCAGGCTCTGGTTCTATGGGCGGTTCGTCCAAGATTCTTATCCGTGGTGTCAACTCCATCTCGGGCAACAACCAACCGCTGTTTGTCATCGACGGAGTGCCAGTGGAAGGCACCGATTTCAACTCAACGGAGACAGCACGTGGTGGTGGTGGTTATGACTACGGTAACCTCGTGCAGGATATCAACCCCGACGATATTGAGAACATCTCGGTGCTGAAGGGAGCTGCAGCATCCGCACTCTATGGTTCGCGAGCTAACAACGGTGTCATCATGATTACCACCAAGAAGGGCGAGAAGAATGCCGGATTGGGTGTATCGTTCACATCGTCAGTAGGTTTTGAGGTGGTCAACAAACTGCCTAAGATGCAGAAACTCTATGGCGGTGGATACGGCGGATTTGAGGAAGTGGAGATAAATGGCAAGACCTATCTTTATCCCGATATGGCCACCGATGAGAGCTGGGGACCTAAATACGAGGGCCAGGAAATCCTTTCGTGGTATGACCTGTATAAATGGGAGGCCAACGGCAAGCAGGGCGACCCCACCACATCAAAGTGGCAGGCACCTGCACATGACATCGACGACTTCTTCGAGACTGGTGTTTCGTTCACCAACAACATCTCGCTCTCACAGGCCACCGACCGCACCTCGTTCCGTATGTCATATACTAACACAGACCTCAAAGGATACATGCCCAACAGTTCGCTTGTGAAGAACATCTTCAATGCTTCGGGTTCGCTGAAGAGTGCCGACAAGAAATTGGAGGCATTCACCAACTTCACCTATCTAAACACACGCGCCAAGGGTCGTTCGGAGACTGGATATGGCGACAACAACGTGATGCAGAAGTTCATACAGTGGGGACACCGCGAGGTGGACATGAATGAACTTAAGAGCCTCTATATCATGCCCGACGGAACACAGGCCACATGGAACCGCTCGGCATGGGACGACCCCACACCAATGTACAGCAACAACCCCTATTGGAGCCGATATATGTGCTATCAGAACGACACCCGCCATCGTGTGTATGGTAATGTGGGTGTGAGCTATAACATCCTGCCGCAGTTGAAAGTGCAATATAAGGCCAACCTCGACTTCTTCGTTGACAAGCAGTATGAGCGCAATGCCGTCGGTTCGCAGGAGCAGTCGTCTTATAAGGAAATCTCGCGCCAGCAGTATGAGGTCAACCATGAGTTCATGGCTATGTACAACGACACCTTCGGCGATTATACCGTGGGAGCCAACCTTGGAGCTAACATCATGAACCGCCGATATGAGTATGTTTATGGCGAGACCGTCGGCGGACTTGCTATTCCCCTGTTCTACAACCTGAAGAACTCCGTCTCACAGGCAGCCGCATATAACCTCGTGCGCAAGAAGGGTACCAACTCCATCTTCGCCAATGTGAGCTTGGGATGGAAGAGTATGGTGTATCTCGAAGGAACAATACGTAATGACAAGTCGTCAACACTGCCTTCTGGCAATAACTCTTACGTATATCCATCAGTGACGGCGAGCTTTGTGTTCTCCGAACTGCTCAAGGACAAGTTGCCTTGGCTCTCGTTCGGTAAGCTCCGTGCCGGTTGGGCAAAGGTGGGTAACGACACCGACCCGTATCAGGTGTTGTCAACATACACCCAATATACCAATGTGGATAGTACAACACCGGGTTATCGCTTGCCGAACACTCTGAATAATGCAGACCTCAAACCTGAATCGACATCATCGTTCGAGGTGGGACTCGAAGCAGCCTTCCTCAACGACCGTATCGGTTTTGACCTTACATACTATAAAACCACAACCACCGACCAGATTATCCCGCTCTCCGTTTCGGGTACCACGGGATACATCTACAAGGTGATCAACTCGGGAAAGATACAGAACAAGGGACTGGAGTTCGCCTTCCATGCCACTCCCGTGAAGACCCGCGACTTCGAGTGGAAGACATCGCTCACCCTCGCCTCCAACAAGAACAAGGTGATTGAACTTGTGGATGGAGTGGATTACTACCGCATCACCTCCGCACCGTTCAAGGTGGAGATTGGTGCCATGAAGGGTGATGCCTACGGAGTAATCATGGGTACCGATTATGTATATGACGCCAACGGCAACCGCATGATTGACCCCGAGACTGGACTATATCTCTCTACCGACGGCAACCAGAACCTCGGCAGTATCTATCCCGACTTTACCGGCGGTTGGAGCAACTCCTTCCGCATCGGCAACTTCGACTTCAGCGTGCTGCTCGACTTCTCCAAGGGCGGACATTGGTTCTCTACCTCTTATATGTGGGGTATGTACTCCGGTATGCTTGAGGAGACTGCCGCTAACGGCATCCGCGAAAACGGAATCCTGCTCGACGGTGTGATTGACGAAAACGGAACGAGGAACACCACCGTGGCTGACGGACAGACATATTGCGAGGACTTCTATACAGGTCCTGCCGCACAGTCGGTGTTCAAGTCCGACTATGTCAAGCTCCGCGAGATTAATATCGGCTACACCTTCAAGCTCCGTCCCAATGCGTTCATAAAGTCGCTGCGCGTGTCGGCTTACGGCCGCAACCTTGCAGTGTGGGGTCCCGACACCAAGCATTTCGACCCCGAGATGATGGTGACAAGCTCAGGCAACGTGCAGGGTATCGAAGGTGGTGCCACTCCGGGCGTAGCCAACTTTGGCGCAAGTGTAAGTGTTAAATTCTAAATTAGTATGATTGATATGAAGAAGACATTAAGATATATATTGGCGGGAGTCGCAATAGCGTCGATGACTGCCTGCTCCGACCTCGACACTCTTAACGAAGATCCCAACAATCCTGCCGACGTGCCCTCAAACATGTTGATGAACGGTGGAGTGAAGTGGATGGTCGATAATGTGTATGACAACTGGTTCAGCGGACGCCAGTGTCTCGTATATGCCCAGTATTGGGCACAGCGTAACTACACCGAGGAGGACCGCTACCAGATTCGCGAGTCGGTGAACAATAATTATTTCAACTATCTCTATATGGGCATTGCCAATATGGACAAGGTGATAGAGATGAATACCGATGAGGCTACGGCTGCCAAGAACTCAGCTTACGGTGCTAACTGCAACCAGATTGCTGCTGCCAAGATTATGAAGGTGTGGATGACTGACATCATCACCGACACGTGGGGCAATGTGCCTTACTCTGAAGTGGCAAAACTTGAGAAAGAGGGCGTGCTCTATTGCAAGTATGACGACCAGAAGGATATATATGCCGCGATGATCAAGGAACTCACCGATGCGGCGGCGATGATAGATGAAAATGAGGTGGCTTTCACCACGGGTGATGTCATCTTCGGTGGCGACGCATCCAAGTGGAAGAAATTCGCCAACTCGCTCAAGTGCCGTCTTGCCATCCATCTCTCCAAAGTGGATCCCAACTGGAAGTCGTATATCGCCGAGGCCATTGCAAGCGGTGTGATGGAGAGCAACAGCGACAATGCCGAGTATCAGTATGTTGCCACTGGTAGCGACTATTGCAAATTCTACGAGGGCACATACGTTGATGGACGCAATGACTTCACCATCACGCGCCACTTCGTCAACCTGCTTAAGGGTGTTAAGGACGACCTCAACGGCAAGTCGCATCCATGGGAGGGAGTGTTCGACCCGCGCCTGCCTATGTACACCACCACCCAGACTGATGACGGCGACTATATCGGTTTCCCCATCGGCGTATCCACTGCACTTGGCGCCAAGGCTCGTGTGGGATGTCCCAACTGGTATTACTATCCCCCATGCTTCCTCGACGCAGGATTTGCCATTCCTCTTATGACATACGCCGAGGTGAAGTTTATCCTTAGCGAGTACAACGGATTCTCTGAGTCCGACTATCGCGAGGGAGTTGAGGCTTCAATAGCCTATTGGTCGGGCAAGTCGGGTGTTGAGGTGAGTGTCGAAGATGTGGCAGCCTACGTGGATGCCGTCTCAGCCAACGTAGGACCTGAGGCAGTGGCAGTGCAGAAGTATATCGACCTTTTCCTCAACGGTACAGAGGCTTGGACTGAGATTCGCCGCACGGGTTATCCCGAGCAGCTCGTCCGTCCGGGTGAAATCACGGGTATCGTGGATGGCACTCCCTACGAGTTCTCGCCACTCTCCGAGGTCAAGGGTGATATTATCTCGCGTGTAAAGTATCCCACCAACGAGAGCACCCTCAACGGTAGCAGCTGGACCGAAGCAGTGGCAAAACTCACCGACGGCACCAACAACTACTACACCAAGATGTACTTCGACGTGCGCACGTCCAAGTACGACCATCCCGCCAACAAATAGTATTTTGGCTGCTATTCATCATACATAAAATCTCGTTTTCCACCACTACCACCTTCCTTGCGGAACAGGTGGAAGTGGTGGAAACTTGTGTTTTGGAATTTCGTGTTTTGTCACAAAAAAAGTGGTCGAAATATTTGGTTAATCCAAATAAAATCAGTAACTTTGCCGCCGAAAGTATTATTTGAGTAAAAATCATTTATGGGCAAGAGGGAATACATACAGCTTGAACTTCTTTTCGATGATACTCCAGTGGAGGCGAAGGAAGAGCCGGTTAAAGCCATGGCTCCAGTTGCACGGACCAAGCCGGAAGCTCCTGTTGATACACGCATGAGGGCAAAACGCCGCAGGATCAGGGTGACATTTGCTGATGGCACCACATTCTGTGATATCAGTGCAACGGCAACCATGATTATGACAATCGAGAAGATTGGCGTTGAACGAGTTGCGTCATTGAATATGGAAAACTGTCATGTCCCGTTGGTTTCAAGACAGGTTGTGGATAAGTATGCCGAGTGGACAAAGCAAATGGCTGACGGATGGTATCTGATGGCTCAGGGCGACACCGACCAGAAATACCGTCAGCTGAAGTCGATTATCACGTCTCTCTCTGTTGATGCCACAATAGAAATTGGCGACTTTGAAACCATTGTGACTAATGAAAACAGCCGTAAGGGCGACACTCGAAAACGCAAGTCCCGCCTTGTGGTCACACTGCAAGACGGCATGGTGATTTGTGGCGACAACCCTCTCGATACATTCAAGAAGACAGTCAGGCACATAGGAGTGGAGAGGGTGGAGAAGACCAACCTTAAGATAGGCGGCAATCCAATAACCACACCTGTAAAGAGATACAACAACCAAGTGCAAGTGTCATCTGCCAAATGGCTCACCGTGCCCTCATCCGTCAAGGACAAATACAAAATCCTCCGCATCCTCTCGGCGATGACCCACACCCCTTTTGACGTGAAGATACAGGAGTGACAAGAACATTCCAAATTGAGTTGTTTTTTGAATTTAACCCTCAAATTTGCAAACAAATTACAAATATTGAACTTAAAATGATATTAGAACTACGTTTGAGCAATATCTTTTCGTCTCACGTGCAAGTCAGATGGATGGGGAGATTGCCAAGCAGGTTTTTAGATTCTTCTGTGATGACGTTGTGCTCGATTATCAAACGCCAACGAAATTGTCTATTGAGGACATGCTAAATCATATATAAAGAATCTGACAATAGAAGGTTCCATATATGTATTGAATCCTATTTATGTCGCTTATACTGGTGGTCTGAGTGGCAGAGCAGATAATGCGTCTATTGAAAACTGCGTAAGTTACGTGGATATTATTTTCAGGACCAATTGTAATAGAGATGATAAACATATGGTTGGTGGACTTATTGGTTTAGGTGGGGATGATAAAGTAAATCAATGCAAATATCAAGGTGATTTGATATATATTTTGGAAAAAGGAGGGGTTTCAGAAACATCTGATGGAGATGTAGGCGTAGGAGGACTTTTCGGCATGATTTACAGGTCAGATATTTCTTTCTGTGAAAATACAAGTTCAAGTATCAATTTGTTTATTACTGGTGAAACATCAAGTGCATTGTCAAGAAAAAAGTATATAAGTGGTTTGTTTGGTACAGGTCAGAATAACACTGTTTCATGTTGTAGAAATAGAAGTAATTTTGTAATAAATTATTATAAAAAGACTATGAATACCACAAAACAAATGAATACTAAGATTTCTGGTATTGCAGATAATGATTATGGTAAGACAATCAATTGTTATAGTGTGGTAGATTCTGTCATTTGCATTGCTCCACAAAATTATACGGGTATTAAGTATTACGGGATAGGTGCTTATACAAAAAAATCATGTTTCCATAATTCGGACTGCATAATTTCAGGTGCTGCCATAACATCGTCGGATGCTTCAGAAGGTGCATACACTTCTGAACAGATGAAGACAAAAACATTCCTTGACGACCTGAACACTTACTCCATGCTTGAGATGGATGAACCTGTTTGGGTACAGGGTGAGGATGGATATCCTATAAACAAGTATTTTTATAGCCCCTCTGCAGAAATTGATGAAATAACCGTGTCACCAACAGCTACAGATATTAATATAGGCGAAACGAAACAACTCAATTACTCAGTAAAGCCATATAACGCAACAAGCACAGTAACATGGAAGTCCGATAACTCCTCCATAGCCACTGTCTCATCATCCGGCTTGGTGAAAGGAATAGCAGAAGGTAAGACTACGATTCGTGCAACCACCGACAATGGCAAAACAGCATCTTGCGAAGTGACGGTAAAGAAAGTGGAGGCGACAAGTATATCGTTGCCTTCGACAAAGACTGTTTATATCGGAGAGACAGTAACCTTGACATACACAATGTCACCGTCAAATGCCACAAATTCCGTGACATGGAAATCAGCAGATACAGACATTGCCACTGTGTCTTCATCTGGTGTGGTTACAGGAAAGAAGGAAGGTTCCACAAACATCACTGTCACGACAGACAATGATAACATTACCTACTTCATGCAATGTTGAAGTCGGCTACTCCACTAAAATGAGATATACGTTGGAACCAGAAAATGCCACAACTACGATTACATGGAAGTCAAGCGACACAAGCATTGCAACGGTGTCTTCCGATGGCATAGTGAAAGGCATAAAGCAAGGAAGCGCAAAGATTACAGCCACGACAGATAATGGTTTGTCAGCAGACATCTGGGTATATATTGGTGGATTCAAGGAAGGTACAATATTTTATGGCACAACATCCGAAGATTATGATGTAACATACAAGGTGACAGATATAAACGCTAATACCTGTGCAGTAATTAGATGCGAAAAAACTGCAAAGAGAATAGTAATACCATCTTCTGTTCAGGGCTATAAGGTAACATCTATAAAGCAGGCTTCTTTTAGCCAATGCGAGATAGAAGAAATATCTTTGCCAAATTCACTGACAACAATTGGCACACAAGCTTTTAGTTGGTGTAAATCATTAAAATCGATATCTATACCTAACTCTGTTACTTCTATTGAGGAAAAATCTTTTCAATATTGTGAAAAATTAGAGTCCGTTGTTTTATCGAATAATATGAAACGGATAGAACATTGGTTGTTTTGGGAATGTACTTCGTTGCTTAACGTCAGTGGGTATAATAATATTGAATACATAGATATAGGTGCTTTTAATAAAACCCCTTGGCTTGCGAATCTTCCAGATGGCGAGAATTATATCGGCAAGGTATTGTTAACGTATAAGGGTAAAATGCCAGCAAATACGACAATAAAGATAAAGGATGGATGTACACAAATAGCAGGAAGTGCATTTAGTAATCAAGTGGGCTTAGTGGCTATTACAATTCCGTCTTCCCTTGTCATTCTTGATAGCAATCCTTTCGCAGGTTGTACGAATCTTACGTCTTTCAAAGTCATGAGCAAAGAGCCGATAAAGATTAACGAAGATGTTTTCTTTGTTGAAACGGATTCTATTCACACATTCGACCAGACCACGCTTTGTGTACCAAAGGGGACGAAGGTCAAGTATCAGGAAGCTGACGTTTGGAAGAACTTCAAGAACATCGTTGAGTTTGATCCAACAGGCATAGATGACATTACTGTTGATGAAGACGGTCAACAGACAATCTACTCTATATCAGGAATAAGACTGAAGAGACCTCAAAAGGGACTTAATATCATTAATGGTAAGAAAGTAGTTGTGAGGTGAGTTTTATTCATAACAGTCAATAGGCAGATGTAGGTATTGGCATCTACATCTGCCTTATTGTCGAATGCCATCAAACTTCAATTCCGAAGCTCTATTTTGAGAAAAAATATCTCCAAACATTTGGTTAATCCAAATTAAATAATTAACTTTGCCGCCGAAAGGACATAATGAAGGAATAGAATATGAATAGATTTACCATACAGCAACTCCAGCATATGCGCGAATCTGAAGACCGCGTTGAATTTAAGGCGGGTGAAGGAGGTAACGTTTCCTACGATGGTCGCGGCAAGACCAATCCGAAGGATCGTCGCCGCTGCATTCTTGGCTATGTAATCGCCCTTTGCAACGAAGGTGGTGGTCGCCTGGTCATCGGTATGCACGACAACTATCCGCATCGTGTCACAGGTACCTGTCAGGCACTGGATGCCATCGGACAGTTGGAATCGGATATCTATCGCGACACTACTATTCGTCCGGAGATATATGAACTCTATGATGAAGAGAACCGAAGGGTATTGGTCATCGAGGTGCCATCTCGTCCTATCGGCAAGGTTTTCAAGTTTGAGGACGTGCCATTGATGCGGGTTGGCGAAGAACTCAAACCTATGTCTGATGCCATGTACCTTAAGATACTTCAAGAGTCAGAACCTGACTTTTCCGAGAAGATTTGTGAGGGACTTACACTTGAAGACCTTGACGAAGAGGCTATTCGGGTGATGAAGAAGAAATACGCTGACAGATGGGAAAAGCCGGAATTTAACAACATTCCGACCATACAAGTGCTGAAGGATTTCATGCTGATGGACAATGATGGACGTCTTAACTATGCCGCTCTCGTTTTGTTGGCAAAGTCGGATGTCATCTATCGTTATTTGCCATGCGATAACGTAGTTGTTGAGTATCGCCTCTATCACCACATGATTGAATATACGGCAAGAGCAGAGTTCCGTGAGCCACTCTTTTTGCTCGTCGATCATGTGTGGGACTACATCAATCAGCCGGCAAGCAACCCTCTGCAACATTACCGAGATAAATTTGCACGTTATGCCTTGCCGGCGTTTAATGAAGATGTGGTGCGAGAAGCTGTCCTCAATGCCATCTGTCATAGAGTAATGTTCATACAAAGCGACATTGTAATAAAGCAATATCCAGACATGCTTGTTATTACGAATGCCGGCGGTTTCCCCGTGGGCGTAGATATTGATAATATACTGTCGGTTAATAGTATGCCAAGAAGCAGGCGCATCAGTGAAGTACTCCAGAAGACAGGCCTTGTAGAAAAGAGCGGACAAGGGGTTGACCGCATGTTTGCCATCTGTATCTCCGAAGGCAAGCCAATTCCCGATTATTCCCTTACCGACGAGTGGCAGGTATGCCTCCGTCTGCGAGGAACCATTCAAGACCCCGCCCTATTGCTTCTGATACACGACATTCAGCATAATCGCGCCACAACAGAGCAACTTAATGCCTTCGACCTCCTTGCGCTCTATCGAGTATCGAGGGGAGAAAGCATCCGAAATGTCGATACTGACACTCTCAATAAGTTGTTGTCACAAGAACTCTTGATAGAAACTGCCAACGGAATTCAGCTTACACCTCTATACGAGGAAATGAAACAACGGGCAGGTGTTATTGATAGAACAGGGGATAAGGATGTCCAAGCGGATGATACGATAAATGTCCCGATAAATGATACGATAAAACTTTCACAACTTACTGAAAGACGGCGCAAGATTTACGAGATAATTAGGAATAACATGGCGAATGTCCAAGTAAATGTCCAGGTAGATGTCCCGATAAATGTCCCGATAAATGTCCCGATAAACGCATCGGGTCTTGCAACAATGTTTAATGTATCTGAGAAGACTATCAAACGTGACCTCTATGTCCTTCGCGATTTGAATCTCATCAAATATGTAGGAAGCAACAAGACTGGTCATTGGGAAATACTGACAGACATATACAAATAGTCTATAACGACTTTATTTGGTTAAGAATCCAGGGACAGGTACCTCAACCCCCGTACCCCATGTACCCCTCCCTCTGATGTTTATATTTTTTACCCCCATACCATCACCTTATCTTCTTTTATCGAGGTGTATAATGCATGATTGCCAGTTAGCGTGAGAAATCCCATCAGTTAGGGTTAAGAATCTCATTAGTTGGAGAGTTATTTATTTCCTACGAGGAACATAAGGTTTCCCTGAGAGGAATAAAAAGTGCCACAGCATGGAACTTTCCGAAACTCAACTGTCGTTTTCCATGTGAACAGGGGACACTGGCTTCCCCTCTCTTTGTTTCGTTATGTTGGAGTAGTCAACCTAAATAGTTAAACTACAAGTTGACTTATGTTATTATTTGGCGCAAAGTTACGAAAAAGTTGAGATTTAGCCAAGAAATAAATTATTTAGCGAGATAATTCATTCGTTGTTTGGTATTTCTTCCGATTTGCATTACCTTTGCACCAAATTAAATCAATAATGATAATATGAATGTAGAATCTGTACGTGACTATTGTCTGTCGCTGCCCGCGGCATCGGAGTATTTCCCCTTTGACGAGACAACGCTTGCCTTTAGGGTTGTTGACAAGATATTTGCAATGATCGACCTCGAGGACACGCAGTGGTTCGTCTTGAAGTGCGACCCTGACTATGCCCTCGAACTGCGCGACCGCCATCCCGAAATCACCGGGGCTTGGCACATGAACAAGAAACACTGGAACCAGATTGACCTTGAGGGACACCTGACTGACGAGCTTATCCTGAAGCTCATTCGCCATAGCTATGACCTCGTGGTGAAGAAACTGCCGAGAAAGACAAGGGAGCAGTGGAATCTTGAGCGCGAATGAATTTGGCCGCTAACCCTTCACCCTACATTGGGATAATATCTTGTATATTAGCGAGTTATATTTATTTTGTGTAGGGTGTAGGGTTATCGACAAAATTCATCGCGATTCGTAACTATTCAGCAGGTAGTATTCCTTTATACACAGTGGATTAAAAGCACTG